>OLJW01000103.1_pt1 | contig 117948 bp, 98 predicted proteins | sample 1603411 | NCBI WGS metagenome assembly OLJW01 (sample SAMN04168659, study PRJEB22393) | human gut metagenome | biome: human gut microbiome; feature: stool | host: Homo sapiens | collected 2014-05-12 | reverse complement strand
ACGACCGACAGAAGCGACCGGGTCTCCAAACACGAACACCGAAGACGAATAAGTACAAAATTAAACCTACGTATTCCAGTTTTTTAACAATTCAGTTTACTTATACCTCATGATATAACCCGATCTGTTTCAATCTTGAAATAATATCCGTATACTCTCACACATTATATCCCTGAGAGCAAATTTATTTCCGCTCTCTCTTTCTAACAACGATGTAAAATGGGAAAGAACACGCTGCTTTTAATACCAATACCTCTTCCAAAGTCTTTTCCATCACAATTTTCTCCGCATTTCTCAAATTAAACCTTCCTTTCAAATGATCTAATATCCTATCCGGCTTGTAACTTCTCCGACTTACCGTAATTCAAAACTAACCTGCTTACCGTTACTTCACCGACTAAAACTTACCCCTGCTATATCCCTCGTATTCCATACTGTACATATCAAAACCTTCTGCCTAATAGTCCTTTTTGATTTCATTTAAGGTAAACCCTTATTTTTCATAAAATTTATAAGCAACCTGTAAAGTCCTGACAGTTATTTTTTGGATACCGGGAATAGTTTTCAGCACTTCAATTCTATATTTCAATAATTTTGTCCCTAATGATTTACCCTGAAAGTCCGGATGTATGATATCCCAACTTATTTTCCCTATGGTTTTGTTTTCTGCAAAATTTATTCCACCACACCCGACAACATGACCAATCGGAATAAGGAAAGTTTTCTTTAAAGACCATTGCATCAATCATGGGTGTATAAAATTTTAAGAAATTTAGATTTATATATGACCCGTAGTAGCTGGAATAAAATCAAAAGTTACCATCATGTAATAGTAGAATAATATAATAACCGGGCGGAAAAGCTGCCCGGTTACATTTTCCAGCCCCAATACCGGCAATAGTAGGATGCCCGAAAACATCCCCTGATTATTGGGGAATGGTCTGGGTCTTACATTTAAAATCGATGTATCTGCCGGAGGCTCCAACAATATTCATAATACCTTTCCGGCCGTCTTCCGTTATAAAACCTATATTATCACCTTTTTTTACCTGAATTTTCGTTACTGTATTTGTAAAATCTATGGCTAGAATCTCTTTATCTTTCACCTTTGTAAAATTTATATCCTCCAGTTTTACCATACGGGTTCCCCGCATCTCTGTCAGTACATAATCCGTAATTCCCTGCCCTTTCAGTCTTTCAACGACCTCCGGATCTGTGGGTGAATAGATAAAATATTCCCTGGCGCCGTCAGAAATAGAATAAAAATCAATATAAGGAATATTCCTCTTATAATAAGTAGCTAAGTTGGGATTTACACCATAAAGAGCATCTTTTTCCGAAGAGTAAAAAGCATAATTCTTGGAAGTATAGGTATTGGCAAAAAAGAGCCCTTTCTTACTTTCTTTATAATTAGCAACCAGCATCGAAGAGGTTATAGTCTGGAATTTCCCATTGACGGCAGTTACCGTAAAATCCAGGCTGATTGATTCTCCGGGCAGAGGGGGAACAACGATGGGATATTCTATAATTGCAGTTTTCACCGGACGGCTTAAATATCCATTTGAATCCACTGTAACAGAGTCCACTAATACAATTGTCGGTAAAGCCGGAGCAGAATCCAGTTCATGACTAACATTCGAAATAACAACCCGTTCAAGTCCACTCATACTCTGCGCCATCAATTTATATACATACACATCCTTGGGATTTGCATAAGGTTCTTCTATGGCTTCCAGCATAATCAGACGCAGATTATCTTTTTCTTCAAAACGATCATCAATACTGTTACACCTCCAGCAACAGCATCCTAATAATAGAATCAATATATATTTAAATCTCATAACAAGCTATTTAAAATCATTAAACATTCATTACTCCCGTATAAACACCGGATTAGGCTCCATCAGGGTGTTGTAACTTACCTCATCGTCCGGAATCTGCCAGGCCAACTGTTTATCATCTGAATAAACAGGATTCAGCTCCGATATCAATCTTTTACCTGAAGATAAACGCATCCGGACAGCAGCAAACCATTCAGCTCCATTTTCTAGTCCTATTTCCCGGACAATTTCATAAAATATGATCCTGACCAAATCATCCCGGTCCGAAAAATCTTCTGCTTTTAAAAGCACATTGCCCGAACGCTGACGCAAATCATTCAAAGGAGCCAGAACATCTGCAACCGACGCCCCATTATGTTCCAACGCTTCAGCCTGAAACAGTTTCATCTGGGCTAAACGCATATAAAACATCGGACAATTTCCGTCCGTACGCCATAATTTCTTTAAAATCAACGTCTTATTTGTCGAGTTAAACTGTTCATACAGTACCGAATCAAAAGTCAAAGCATAACGGGTGTCATTGGTTGAGTTAAAAATATCGAGGAACTGGTCGTTGGGCTTGTATTTTCCACACATTAACTTCTTTATACTGGCGACATTCATATCCACGTCGGCCAACTTTTTAGCAGAAAGGAAACGGGAAAACATGATTTCAGTAGATTTATAACCGTTTTTAAAAACATCCTCAAAGCTCTCTTCCAACTTAAATTCATAATTAGAAAGTACTTCATTTGCCAATTCCGGCACTTTCGCGTAATCTTCATCTGTTCCCCTCAGTAATAAAACTTCCACTTTGAACCCCTTTGCCAATCCTCTGGAAGCAGAAAAAACATCTTTATACACAGGCCCGTAATCAATAGCATAATCCAGATCCTCCAGAATCAGATCATAAGTCTCCCGGACTCCGGAACGTTTCATATTATTATTACTCAGCGTCCCAGGCACACGACGCATCAATGGCCCGTATTTACTATCCAAGTCCCAGAAAAATGCATAATGCTTCATCAGATAAAGCTGAGCAAAAGCGCGCAGGAAGCGGGCTTCTGCAATAATCTCTTTTTTACGCCCCCCAACAAAGTTAGCATCGTTCACTTTTTCAATCGCTGCCAACAAATTATTGGCAGCATTAATCATTTGCCCACACAATTTCCATTTTTCCAGCAATTCCCTGTGTTCAGAAGGAACAGACAAAGCTTCCAGATTTCTCTCATAATCTGAAGATCTGTATGTCCCCTCCAACAGCCCACACCGATAGGCATCATCAACTAAATAATAAGCAGAAAACACACCATAGTCCCCCAGATAAGAATATACGCCCAGCAAAGCTGTTTCAGCAGAAGCCTGATCTGTGACAGCCGTTGCATCTGAGACCTGATACTCAGGAATCTCTTTATCAAATAAAGAATTACATCCGGATAGCAGGACCATCAGGACCATCACTAATATATAATCTATCTTATTCATAGGATATATCATTACTTAACTGACAATTTAATTCCAATATTATAGGTTCTAGTCTGCGGATAAGCAGTATAATCGACAGCAGCTCCTGCTATCTTATCGTTCCTGTTAAAACTTTCAGGATTTGGGCCGGGATAACTGGTAAAGGTATACACATTGGTAATCGAACCGAATAGTTCGGCACGATCAATAAAACCTGTCCGTCTCAACCAGTTAGCCGGCAACTGATAAGTCAAAGAAATATTATTGATCTTCAGATAAGAGGCATCATGCAGCCAAAAATCTGTCATCCCGTAATTCGTACCATTCAAACGGATTTTAGGATAATCGTTGGTCGGATTTTCCGGCGTCCAACGTTTTAAAGCGATATCTAACAAATTCTTCGGCCGGGCTGCATTAAACTGAAACTGCCTGCCCTCGGCATCCCAACTTTTCATATTCCCATAACTAAATGTTCCGGACATACTAAATGTAAATCCTTTATAAGTCAGACGGGTAGAAAAACCACCCGAAAAATCAGGTAATGAACTTCCCAGAACTGTTTTATCTTCATAATTATTCGCCGTAAAATTTACATAACCATCGTTGGATAAATCCAATAATTTGATATCTCCCGGCGACAAAACATCCGAACTGAATTTCTGTTGATAGGGCATATCGGGATTTAAAGCTTCACATGCTTCAATTTCCTCCCAATTCTGGAAAATACCGTCACTCTTATAACCATAGAACAGTCCAACCGACTTCCCTTCTTCTATCACAGTATTATTCAATGCTGAAGATCCTGGAGATGAGACATATTTAGAATCCAGTCCCGTGACTTTGTTTAAATTCTTGGAAATATTGAAAGAAAACGACCAAGACAAATTACGGGTATTAATAATTTTAGCATTGATATCAAAATCTATTCCCCGATTCTCTATAGCTGCAAAATTTACATTTGCAGAAGGCAGGCCGATCCCCGGAGACAAGGTATACCGATAGAGCAGATCTTTTGTCTTTTTCTTATAGAATTCTAATGTTCCTGAAATACGGTTATTCTTGAAAAATCCATAATCCAAACCCAATTCATAAGAAACAGTTCCTTCCCATTTCAGGTTATTATTACCCATCGATCCTGGGACAATAGCAGGCTGATCCAGGTATTCCGTAGCATCATACAATGTTCTCCAGCCATATTCATCCACATATCCCATTCCTACCTTTCCAACGCTGGCACGCAATTTTAAAAAGTTAATCACTTTATTATGCCGGAGAAATTTTTCTTCTGTCAAATTATAAGCTACAGCCAATGAAGGAAAATAACTCCAACGATTGTCAGGAGAGAAACGAGACGAACCGTCTGCACGCCAGGATACCGTCAATAAATAACGATCATTAAAACTATAATTAGCACGGGCAACGTAAGATAACAAGAGAGCACCCTTGTCATATCCCATCTGATCTTTATAAGTAACTCCCTGCCAAATTGAAGTCTGAGTTTTATCATCAGGAAAATCAGCAAAGGTCATAGAGGCATAAGAATTTTTGGAATCTGTCAAAGTTCCCACCATTGTAATATCAAAATTGTGTTTCTTTATACGTTTCCCATACATAATCTGTCCCATCAATTCCTGATTTTCAGACAGACGTTCTGTATTCGTCAACTGACCTTTCTGTCCTTTGTATCCACCACTCCCATATAAAGTCATACTCGGATAAAAATCCCGCCCTTTACTTTGTTTATAGTTATAGGAATATTGTAATCTAAGACTCAGTCCTCCGAACGGTCTGGACACTAAATAAGAGGTAATATTAGCCCCCAGATCCTGGTTCACATTATCTCTTTCCTTGGCTTCAATCATTGGATTAGATTCAAACCGTTCTTCTCCCTGATACATATATTTATGAACATAATAACTTCCATCTTCGTTGTAACAGGGTAAATCGGGCCGGGCTTCTGCAGCAACGTTAAAATTTTCCGTCTGTCCGCGTTTACTAAGATCCCCTCTGAAAGTCACTCCCATTTTCAACCATTTATTGAGATCGGTATCGAGGTTCAAATTCAGGTTATGACGACGGTTGGAAGTATTCACCAGCATCCCCTCCTCATCTATTAAGCCATAGGAAACAGAATAATTGGAAGAGTGTCCCCCTCCCCTTACGCTGATATTATGTTTATGTACCCTGGCAGGCTGCATCAATAGTTTCATCCAGGGAGTATTCACCTCCCCAAAATATCCCGGAGTGGTATAGTCCTTATAATAACGATAATCACTCAAATTCGTATACCCCTGCTCCTGGGCAGAATTACGGGTGGCTTCCAATAGCAAAAGTTTAAATTCTTCTGTATTCAGAACATTAATATCTGACACTAACTGACGTGTTCCAAAGGTATAATCGTAACTGATCAACGGTTTCTCATTCCGGCTTCCCTTTTTCATCGTGATTAAAATCACTCCGGCAGATGCCCGGGAACCATAGATTGCCGATGAAGATCCACCCTTCAATACATCAATACTTTTAATATCAGAAGGGTTCAGCTGATTGATAGAGAAATCGGAAGGCATAGGTACCTCATCGACAACAATCAGAGGTGAAGTATTCCCGGATAAGGAAGCACATCCCCTGATTTGTATCTGTACTTCTTCACCGGGAGCACCACTACCGGTCAGAATATGGAGCCCCGACACCTGTCCCTGAATAATAGTACCAATGTCTGCGGCAGCAGACTCTTCAATCAAACGAGTATCTACACTGGAAACAGAACCGGTCAAATCTTTTTTCTTTACAACACCATATCCAACCACCACTGCTTCTTCCAGACTATTCTGTTCTTCTTCCAAAATTACATTACACTCCGGACCGGTAACCACAATTTCCCGAGTTCCCATCCCTAAAAATGAAAACCGTAAGGTCAAACCTGTCTCAGGTAAAGAAATTTTATAGTTGCCATCAATACCGGTAACCGTGCCCATAGCAGTTCCTTTCACCAATACCGTCACCCCCGGTAACGCCTGTCCCCGGTTATCGGTCACCCGGCCGTTTACCGTACCCTGTTGCTGCTCCTGTATCTGTTTTTTCCGGATCACCACCGTTTCTCCATCGATGGTATACCCCAGTCCCGTCTTCCGCCCGATAAGCAGACTATCGAGCGCCTGTTGCAGCGTCACCGACTGTAAATGCACGGAAATATCCGTATAGGGCTGCAAGTCCTTAGAATTGAACAGAAAATTATAACGCGTCTGACTGCGCAATGCTTCGATCGCACGGATCAAAGATGTTTTTTCAACCTTCAGGTTGACCCGGGGTGCCGTTTTCTGCTGGGCGGTAGCCGGAAGATTCAACATTCCTCCCAGCAACAGGCAGAGCCACCATTTCAGGACCATCCTTCCCAAGCAGGAAATTTGCCTTAGATAATTTTTTTTCATATGTTTGTAAAATTAAAAGTGATTGTTGAGCAATCGGCAATCCTGTACACGGGAGATGGAGTCAGCATCGCCCGTGTTTCTTAATCTATCGGAAGGTATCGCCTTTTGCGTAACCTTAAATTAAACTATTTCAATCGCTATCAGTCCCACCGGTATGCCACTCCCCAAGCCAGACCTTTGTTCCTTGCCGTTCATAACGGATGTTCCATGCCTTGGAAAGCATATCCAGCGCCTCGTCGAGCGTCTGAGAACGGTTCATATAAATGTGTACCCGCGATTCCCGGAACAAGCTGTGATCGTACATCATTTCCACATTATACCAACGTGCCAGTTCGTCGATCACCTGTTCCAACGAAGCGTCCTTGAATACGAACTCCCCATTTTTCCAAGCCAGTGTGGACATCAGGTCGGCCTTACCCACGATCAGCGCATGCGCTTCACCGGCAGCGATCCGGCATTGCTCACCGGGTTGTAACACAACAGCCTCCTGGCCCCTGGCCACTTCCACCTTCCCATGAACCAGGGTAGCCACAGCTTCCTCTCCCCCATACGCTTTCACATTGAACTGTGTACCCAATACCCGCACCGTTCCCTCACGGAAATCCACCCAAAACGGGCGTTCTCTTTCCTTCGCCACCTCGAAATAAGCCTCACCTTCCAGAAAGACCCTGCGTTCGCCGTCTCCGAAAGCCTCCGGAAACCACAGCCGCGTCTCTGCATTCAACATCACCCGTGTCCCGTCGGCCAGCACCATCCTATACTCCCCACCCCGCGGCACCATGATTTCGCCATAACGAACGGTATCTCCTCCCGGTCCGCTTGCCACCGCTTCCTGCCGGATCACTCCCCCCGTATCCACACGGAATCCGGGAATCGAACCGGACAACCTACCGGGCCCGAGTTCATGCCTGCTACCATCGGACAACAGCAACTGCACAGCCTGTACCCCCTGTTCCTGCCCATCCGGCATCATCCTGCCTTCACGCGTACCCGGCAACCATACGCTCCAACCAATCCCTACCGCCAAAAGCACACAAGCCACCGCAGCAGCCCAACGGAAAATCATCCTGCGACGCCATATAGACACAGGCATCGTCTGCCAAATCCGCCGCATCCGCTGTTCTATTTCCCCATCGGGGATTTCCTCCCCGGCATAGAACCCCCGGGCATCTTCCACAAATCGCTTCCGTTTAGCCGACCCGCCTGCCCAGGATTCCACTTCCTCCCTTTCCTCCCGGGAAGCTTTTCCCATCATTACTTTTTTGATTTTATCTATTTCCATACCTCGTCATTAACCGTCTTTATAAGTAAAACAACCTTACACAAAAACAGGGGACAAGAAAAAGCATATTTTTTTTAATTTTAGTAAAAATATGTCCGATAGCCCGAACCATTCAGAAAGAAATAAGATTCCACCAACCACACACAATAATACCTCCGGTCAACATTTTGAAGAATAATACGAAATAGCTGAATAACACTGATCCGGAAATGGAATCCTTTAAATTTTACCCAAGACAGACCATAAGAAATACACCACAGGCAATGCCTCCCGTATAGCTTTGTAGGCCCTCTTGACATGGGTATGCACAGTGACTTCCGAAAGGTTCAGTTCTCTGGCAATCTCCTTATAGCTCATATCCCTGAAAATCTTCATTTCAAGCACCTTGCGCTGTTGCTCCGGAAGTTTACGCAAGCAGTCCTGCACCTTTCCGAACAGGTCCTCTCCCTCTTCGTATTGCAGGGACCCCATATAAATCAAGGCTTCGGTAAGTTTTGTCCGGTTGGTATCTTCCACACGGAGATGCTTGTAATAATTCAGGCAGGAATTTTTCACCGAAGCATAAAGATAAGTACTCACCCGTGTATCCTCCGGCAGCGTTCCCAGAACAGACCAAAAATGCATAAACGTATCCTGCACCACATCCTCCGCCATCTCCGCATTCATAAGATAAGAGAAGGCAAAACGATATAACCGGGGTCCCATTTCCTTGAAAATCCGCTCAAAAGCCCGATGAGACCGTCGCCTTAAATCTCCTGCCAATTCTGCATATAAAACTTCATCACCGTCACCACTCATAGCACAGACGTTACTGAACTGCAATATTGGTTAAAATAATTTACATAAACAATCCCCATGATCGTTTTTCCGCGGATTTCAACAGTGGAAAAGTAAATTTTACCCGGATCGAAAGTAAATAAACGCAAACCAGTAGTCTTCAACCGATAAAGCCCGGGATGTTCCAATACCCACCCGGCCTCTTTCCCAGTAAATGACCGTTCACATAGATCTCACTCCGGTTATAAATCCCTTCAAAATAAAGAAAAACCTTTTCTTACCGTTTATCTGCAGGAATCCGAAAAAAACTAAGCAGAAGCAGAGATCCACAACAGATGCGACAAAATAATTCCTAAAACAAATTTACACCCTTTTGTATTCATAACTTCACTCTTTTATTGAGGATCCACATCACAAATGACCCGAAGTGTTCCCCACTGTTTTTCTTGTTTCAATATTCTGATTTCTTCACGAAGCCTGTTTTTCACCCCCGAACAAGAGATTCCGTTTTCCAGCTTCAATAACAAAATCAGCCGATGATACCCACCGATTTTACTAATCTCCGGAACAGCAGGCCCACACACCCGTTTGCCCAGCTGCCCGCGCAAACGGACAGCCAGCCGGTTAGCGGCATTCCGTAAAGGTACCACCTCTTTATGTCTTAGTTCCACCTGAATCATCCGGCCGAAGGGAGGATATACAAACAACTCCCGTTCTGCAGCCAATTGCTCGAAAAACGTCCGGTAATTCCCATCGGTCAGCATGGTATACACTCTGTTTTTAACATCCGCCGCCTGAATAACCACTTTCCCCCGGTCACCTTTCCGTCCACTACGCCCGCTAACCTGCAACAACATACAATAAACCCGTTCCTCCGCCCTGAAATCCGGGAAATTGACCATACTATCGGCATCTATCACTCCGACCAGCTTGACATTTGCAAAATCCAGGCCTTTAGTGACCATTTGAGTCCCGATCAGGATATCGGTCTTCCCCTGTTCAAAATCTTCGATGACACTCCTGAAACGAGACTTACTACTCATCACGTCCAGGTCCATCCGGGCTACCCGGGCCTGCGGGAAAAGCCGTAATACTTCTTCCTCTATCCGCTCCGTTCCGGGTGTTCTTTCCCGGTAATGCCCCTCCCCGCAAACCGAACAACGGTCGCTCATCGACACGATAGCCCCGCAATAACGGCAAACGAGTACATGGCGCTGCTTATAATAGGTCAGACTCACATCGCAATAACGGCATTTCGGGATTTCCCCGCAACGGTCACATTGTACATAGGAAGAATAACCTCTGCGATTCTGAAATAAAATAACCTGTTTGTGTTCGCTCAGCACTTTCTCCATCTCTTCCAGCAATAAGGGAGAGAAACTACCTTTCATCAGCTTTTTACGCCGGTATTCTCCCACATCGGCCAAACGAATTTCGGGCATCTGAATTCCACCATAACGGCTGTTCATCTGTACATACCCATATTTTCCGGTAAGCGCATGTTGAAAAGACTCGAAAGAAGGCGTCGCCGACCCTAACAGGACTCTGGCTTCCGACAATTTCCCCAGCATAACCGCAGCATCCCGGCCATTATAACGGGGTGCAGGTTCTTTTTGTTTGTAAGAAGCGTCATGTTCCTCATCCACAATAATCAATCCCAGATTCCGAAAAGGCAGAAAGACCGACGAACGGACTCCGAGTATCAATTGAAAAGGTTCGTCGCTACATTGCTTCCGCCACAATTCAGCGCGCATATTATCCGACATACCGGAATGATAAATTCCGATACGGTCACCGAAAACCCGTTGCAACCGTCTTACGATCTGTACGGTTAAAGCGATCTCGGGCAGCATATACAACACCTGCTGTCCCCGATTCAGATATTCCTGTATCAGACGAATATATACCTCCGTTTTCCCGGAAGAGGTCACCCCTTGTAACAAAACACAATCTTTTTCAAGGAAAAAATCCCGGATGCGCCCTAAAGCGCCCTGTTGTTCTGCATTGAGCTGCCAAGAACTTCCTCCGGCGTCTCCGTCTCCTCCCAACCGACTTATCTTTCTTTCTTCGACCTTCAAAATCGCTCTGTCACACAATCCTTTGAGTGTAGCGGCCGATTGTCCGGTCAAACGCAACCACTCCCCTTTTTCGATTTCAGTTTTACCCCATTCGATCCATCTGCAAAGCATAGCATATTGGGCCGGTGCTCTTTTCAAGCGATCCAACAACGCCCCCAATTCTTCCTCTGTATACTCTTTTGCCCAAGTGACGATACGCTCCTTTTTTTCCCGGAACAAGTCGTCCACTGTTTCTTTAATCTGGATGTAATTCCGGGCCAACAGATTTCTCACCAACGGAAGCCCGTTTTTAATTTTCAGATATTTCTCCGCTTCTTTCAGCGAAACATATTCGCCAGGCTGTAAAAATCGGAGTAAGATTTTTTCGTTCGTAGTCAACCCCGCATAATCCACTTCCTCCGTGGTACGGGTAATGCTGGTAAAACTCTCCAAACGGAAAGCCACCGGTAAAGCCGCCTTCATCACTTCGCCGGGAGTGGCCATATAGTACCCGCCGAGCCACAATAAAAACCTCAGGTGCAGAGCCGAAAACGAAACCTGTTTCTCGATGACATCCTCGATAGGCTTTACCTGATATCCGACAGGCGCCTGGTCATGTATACGACCGACCAAAGCGGTATACCGCTTGTTACCGGCAAACGACACCAATACCAATGTACCCTCGCGAACCTCGCTTTCCAGAGACACAGGCACCGTATAGGTATACATTCCTTCTACCGCCAGGGGCACGATGACATCAGCATATCGCATAAAAATATTTTAATACCATTTATTCACAAAATACCCGAATGAGAACTCATTCATCATGCAATAATAACAAAAATAACGGTAAGAAAGCGGGATGCTCCTACCGTTATTTCATTACCAAGACCAGATTCTATTAAATAGACAGAATCCGCACCAGATTCAATAATTCAGGATTCAGGTTTTTGGTATGCTTGATCGTTTTGTTAAAAGGAACATGAACAATCTCTTTATTCATGATTCCCAGCATAATGCTCTTCTGATCATCCATCAAAGCATCGACAGCGGCAGCACCCAACTGACTGGCCAAAACCCGGTCGAACTGAGAAGGAGAACCGCCTCTCTGCATATGTCCCAATACAGACACCCGGATGTCATACTCGGGATGTTTCTGAGCCACCTTTTCAGCAATGCTGTAAGCCCCACCTGATTTTTCACCTTCAGCGACAATTACGATTCCACTGGAGGTTTTCGGATTATAATCTTTTTCAATAAAATGTTCCAAATCGGTCAAGTCCGTTTCCACTTCCGGCACCAACACAGCTTCGGCACCGGTGGCGATAGCGGTACGTAAAGCGATAAATCCGGCATCACGTCCCATCACTTCTACAAAGAAAAGCCGGTTGTGAGCACTCGCCGTATCTTTAATTTTATCGACAGCTTCCACTGCAGTGTTGACAGCCGTATCGTATCCGATCGTCGAATCGGTACCGTACAAGTCATTATCGATCGTTCCCGGAATACCTACCACCGGAATGTCATGTTCCTGAATCAATAGTTTAGCACCGGTAAAAGAACCGTCTCCCCCGATCACCACCAAAGCATCGATTTTATGCTCTGCCAACATCTGAGCGGCTTTGGTACGTCCTTCCGGTGTACGGAATTCCATACTACGGGCAGATTTCAGAATCGTTCCTCCCCGCTGAATAATATTGCTTACATCATTGGATTTCAATCTTTTGATATCTCCCTCGATCAATCCCTGATAACCACCGAAGATACCATATGCTTCACAGCCATTAAAGATAGCTGTCCGGACTACAGCCCTAATGGCAGCATTCATTCCCGGAGCATCACCTCCTGAAGTCAGTACTCCAATTCTTTTTATTCTTCCCATAATTAAATCATGTAATTCATTTATTGTAGTTCTATTTTATGTCTTATTTCTTCCATCACCCATGCCGGTGTAGAGGTCGCCCCACTAATTCCGACACTTTGAGCATTCTCCAACATTTCCGGCTTTACATCCTCCGCCCTTTGCACCAAATAAGTCCGGGGATTCACTTCACAACAAGTAGCGAACAATTGCTTTCCGTTCGAACTCTTTTCGCCACTGACAAAGATGACAACATCATGTTTCTGTGCGAACTCTCTCAGCTGAGGTATACGATTGGCCACTTTCCGGCAAATCGTATCGTTCACCACCACCTGTGCCCCGCCTTTCTCTTTTAGCAAAGCTGCAATAGCCTGAAAACCTTCCAGACTTTTGGTCGTCTGTGAAAATAAAATCACCGGACGCGAAAAATCGATCTGCCGGATATCCTCGGGATTCTCGATCACCAAAGCCTCCCCATTCGTCTGTCCGACCAAGCCCACGACTTCGGCATGCCCGCGTTTTCCGTAGATGACCACCTGTCCACCCTGTTCCCGGGTTTGCTCATAAGCTTTCCGGATTCTTTTCTGCAAATTCAATACCACCGGACAAGAAGCATCGATCACTTCAACCTCATTCTTTTGAGCGATCTCGTATGACACCGGAGGTTCTCCATGTGCTCTGAACAATACCCGGCAATGTTGCAATCGTGCAAACTGCTCGTGTTCTATCGTTTTCAATCCACGTAGCCTCAAACGCTCTACCTCGAGGTCATTATGCACAATATCACCGATACAATACAACATCCCCCGCTCCAATTCCTGTTCCGCTTTGCGGATAGCATTCACTACCCCGAAACAAAAACCCGAATGTTCATCGATCTCCACTCTCATATTCTATCTTTCATTTATCCTCCTGCTTCTTCCTCCTTCTTCACCTATTACTTCATACTTCTTCCAACTCTCCTCCCCCGCTGCCAGCTTTTAGCCTTTAGCTCTCCCGTCTCTAGCAACCTTGAGCCTCCCAACCTATAGCTTATAGCCTATAGCTTTTTTAGCTCTCTTAGCACGCACAAAGATATAATAATTTTCAATAAATTATCTGTGTAAATAAATATGATTCAGCCTAAAAAAGTTGCAATCGATAGAAATCCCTTTTCATAAACCAAATTCTAAAATTTTGATTATTTTTGCAAAATACATACATCATATATAAATTTTTAACCATGAAAATTCTTAAAATATCCACCATTACAGTGGCTGTTCTCGTCGCAGTGTTCATTATCATCGCTTGTATTTTTCCGCCGATCGCCAAAAACTACATCAATAAACATAGTAAAGAGTTGATCGGGCGTCAGATCAACATCAAAGGACTCTACATAAACATTTTCACCGGCTATGCCCGTATCACCGATTTCCAATTATTAGAAGCCAACGATCTGGATACTTTCGTTTCTTTCGATACCCTCAGTGTGGATATGTCTCTACATCGTCTGTTAGCGAATGAAGTCAGAATCAACCACATTAGTCTGACCAATCCCAGCGTAAAGGTACTTCAGCAAGGCAGTGAGTTCAATTTCGACGATCTTTTGGCCCTCGGGTCAACGGATACGTTATCCGCCGATAGTCCTGCTGCCCAGCCGGTGGCTTCTTCTACTCTACAATCGCCGGCCTCCGACAGCCTTTCTCCGGCCTCTCCGGCCACAACTTCGGCAAATCCCCTTGCCATTGCCCTCTATAATATCAGCATACAGGGAGGTCATATCCTTTACAAAGATTTAGAGCGTAATTCGGTTTGGCAAATGGAAAATTTCGGACTTCAGATTCCGGGGGTTTATTTCAGTGGTCAAAATACCGATGTCGGCATCGCATTGAATTTCAATGACGGTGGACATTTGCAAACGGCTATCCAATACAACATGGAAGCAGGCAATTATCTATTGGATATCGACCTGACCAATTTCTCAATCGCTCCTATCCAACCTTACCTGACAGATTTCACCCGGATCAGTACAATCGGCGGAATCCTGAATACTCACCTTAACATCGAAGGTAACGCCGAACATGTAACCGAATTAGTGGTTCGTGGCAATCTGGGTATAAACCACCTGTCACTTGCAGACGCCAGTCACAAAGAAGTCTTGGCTACCGATAGCATTTATATCGATATGGAAACGATCAACCCCGGAAAAGCTATTTTTCATTTTAACACGATCGCTGTCAACGGTATCAAAACCGGTTTCGAACTCCGTAAAGACGGAAATACCATGAGCGACCTGTTCCTAGAAACTCCCGAAGATACCGTCCGGGGGGCGGCAGAACAAACTCCAGCTGCCGGACCTCAAACTACAGCAACAGCCCCCGATTTCAAAGTCAGCACCTTCCGGATCAATAATTCGCTTTTCACCTTCAAAGATCAGACCTTGCGTCACCCCTTCACTTTCAGTCTGGAAAATATCAATCTGGTTGCCGACCAACTGAGTCTCACTCAAGAAAATAAGGCCAAAGTCAGCAGTACCCTCAAAAATGGAGGGACCATTATTTTCAACTACGAAGGGAAATTAGACGATCTCAGCAATACAGATATCTTACTCAGTATCAAGAATCTGGATTTAAAAACTTTCACTCCTTATAGCATGCAATATTTCGGTTATCCATTGCAAAAAGGGATCCTTTCTTTCAGCAGCGTGAACAATATCCGTAAGAGTATGCTGGACGGACGTAATAACCTGAATATAGCCAAATGTGAAGTCGGAAATAAACACAAAGATCCGAAACCCGATTATAACATCCCATTGAAAACAGCTTTATATCTGATCAAAGACAAAGACGATCTGATTCGAATGGATTTACCTGTAAAAGGAGACATCAACTCTCCTGAATTTTCTTACCGGAAAATCATTTTTAAGACCCTGACCAATTTATTGGTGAAAGTAGCCGTTTCTCCGGTTAACTTTCTGGCAAATTCCCTCGGTTTCTCTCCAGAAAAACTGAAAAATCTTCCATTCGAAGCAGTACAGAACGACTTTACTCCTGAACAATTGACTCAAATCAACCAATTAGCCGAAATTATAAAAGCCAAACCGGAGATGACCCTACTCCTGGAACAATTTGTCAATGTACAGCAAAGTAAGGTACAATTGGCCGATTTCTATGTAAAACGCAATTATTATCTACAGCAACACCCTGAGAAATCACAGACTACCCTGTTACCGATCGACTACAGTAAAATAATGGAAATAGATACGAAAGACATTCAATTTCTCAATTATGTCGGAACCCAGGTCAGTGAGGACAAAAAAACGGCTTATTTGGATGACCAACTTCTTTCACTGGCCGACTCGACTCAACTGAACCAACTGACCCACCAATTAATGGACAGACGCAACCAAGTCCTGAAAGAATACCTGCTCCGTCAGGAAGTCCCGGAAAAATGTATTCGTATTTCGACCGCAACTGCAGAAAAACTCGTTGCTTATAAAGGTAAGAACCAATATACCATCGGTTTGGTATTCGCAGGTGACGAACCCGATCCGGAATTAATTGCGGAAGAAACCGAAAATTAAACAGTGACAAAAGTTTCAAGGGATACAAAAGTTTCAGAATTGCTCCAACCGTTGTAACTTTTGTACCCCTTGAAATTGCTGTAACTACTAAAATATCGTTTTTTATAAAGTTTATCATCCCTGCCAAGTATTTCGTTCATTAAACTTTCACTTCTATCAGCCGCCCCTACGGCCGTAACAAAACACCCGCAGGCCATCGGCTTTATACACTAAATTTATTGTCCCGATAAATTTATAATGAACGAATATGTAGCCCTATGGTCAACCGGATTTCCTGATCCGTATATTTGTTAGCCAAAGGCTGGGCAGTGATACCATTTTCATTGTAAAAACAAGTTTCGTTTTTAGAATAACGGCGGGTATAAGAAAGATCCCCGAAGAACAAGCCCACATTCAATCCAATCCCTCCGGCATAGGTGTATATTTTATTGAAAGAAGCAACATCGTGTTTATACGGACTTTGTTGAAGTCCGTATCCTCCCCTAAGACTCACCCGACTGTTCACCCGGACCTCCATTCCGGCCCGAAGATTATGGGTAGGACGATAAAGAGACCTGATCGCCCGATTAATCGGATCATAATCGACACTCCGGGATAAAGTTTTTATTTTATCCTTTTCCCAGTCATCCTCATAACTGCCGTAAATCCACTTCGCAGGACGCTTGTACTTCGCAGAGCTATAATCGACATATTCATAATCCACATCCAACATCACGTGTTGCCCCAACACAAGTCCCCAACAAAGAAACGCTCTCCAGGGAGTCCGTACATTAGCCAGATACCGATAAGGATCATAATAGGTTCCATAAGCCCTATTGGATATTTCATACTCCTGTTTATCCCGTCCGACGGAAGGATCGGTAGGCGTAGTAAAATAAGTATGAACAGAATTTTCAAGTGTATACTCCATCGTAAACCAGGTCGGCAAATGAATAGCGGCCCCCAATCGAATAGCCGGTACCGGACGATAGATAAGCCCTAGTTTCAAATTGATCCCCGTACTCTGGTACGACGGTATTGCCGGAATTCATAAAAATCCAGAAGTGAAGGAGCATTTTCTTCTGCAATCTCGGAATAAAGAATACGTTGTTTATCATAGGTCCACTGTATACCGAGTACCGCTCCGAGGTACAATTTATCTTTATAATTCGTTCCTCCGGCAATTGAAAACTCGCCTAGGTAACCTTTTTCCCGGATCTCCTGATATTGATCGACCCATTCGGTTGTTTCTCCATCAGTTTCCAAAATAGAATGGTAACTTTCATTTTCGTCCTGATATAACAAATAGGTATCATAAAAGGGACCGGTTGTAAAAATATTCAATTCATCCGGTTTGTATCCCTGACTTTGCCAAACATAGACATCCGTCAGGGAAGTCGGGGAATGATACACCTGCTGCCGGGTATTTTGAATATTGTTCGAAAGATCAGTATACGAAAAGCCCAGGTTAAAACCTTTCCAATCACTTTTTTCATCCTTCACGTACCCTGACAGTACCCCTCCTACCGTTCCGATCAGATAAGAAGTTTTCCTTGCAGTCAGCTCCCCGGATTCATTCCCGGAGAAATTCAATACCGAAGTATAGGTAACACTAGATTTACGGAAAACCCCGACAGCGGCAGGATTCAGATTCCAGGAAGAAATATCTCCTCCCAAAGCTCCGAAAGCACCGCCCATAGCAGCTGCCCGAGCCGATCCTGCATAAGACAAACGGGAATAATTCAATATTTCCGTCTCCGTCTGAGCATAAATCATCTCCACTCCCAACAGCAGTTGTAAAAACAGTATAATTCTTCTCATAAACCGGTCGAACTAATAAATATTGCGACAAATTAATATTTTCAGCCAGGAAATCATTGCATTTCTTAAAATATTTTCCGCGTTTTATCTAATTTTAAGAGTAAACTAAAAACCTTACCTCATGTAAACGTTTTAAGTTGCATTTTTATACTAAATAAATGGATATAATTGCAAATCGTCAATTTTATATGTAAAATCTGTTAAATCGTAAGTTAAAATCGATTTTTACTTCACCCTTTTAGGCTCTTTAGGTGTTTTATAAATGTAAATTTAATATAAAATTGAAGGTTGATATGAAGTGTAGATTTTTATTAACAGTAGGGGTGATTTTATGGAGTACCTGGAGCGGTTTTGCAATTGAAAAAACGACGGTAAATCTGGATAATTTGGTCAAAACATTTGAACAAAATCCGGCAAACCCTCAAACGACCATGCAACTATTAAAAGAATTGAGTAAACAAGGGAAATCGGGACAAGATATACTGAATCGTTATTTCAAAACCCAAAGTGAAGCCGATTACTTCAAAGATTACAATTGGATGATCGTACGGGATTATGTGAACGACATCAATGCACCTCAGCTCAAATATGTTTTTGAAAATCAAGATAAATTCATCCAGCATTTTTCCAAAGACGATGTTTTTCAGAAATTGGACAATGTGTTGGTAAACCATTTGGAACAACTCTATCTCCAGAATAAGGCAGATTACGAAAACCAAATGAAGCGGATTAAAGAAACCGGATACGAGCACTACGATGTTGTATTGGATTATTTCAATATCAAAGAACTACGGTTATCCGGAAATGCCGAAGATTATTTTTACAAAGCCCGGAAGTTATTTCGCTATTTCCCGGAAAACCGGAAGATGATCAAAGAAATCACTGCCGGAGCTCTGGAAATCATGAATGATGTTTCCCGCCTGAAAGTGATCCAATTATGGGCAGGAAAAACTGTCGAATCGAAGTCCGACTTCGACGCGATTTACAATTATGTCAAAATCTCCCAAAAATGCGGGTTCAACGACATTGCAAAAAAATATGCCAACATCGCCAATAACCTGGCTAACCAATCTCAAAATCAATTAATGAAACAACAGGCCAGTGAATTGATCAGGATGTTGAATTAAGATTCTGGCAATACAATTACAACGGTGCCAACAGTTTAAACGGGAACAAGGGTTTAAAACAGAGTGGCACCGTTTTTTAGTTTCTATAGTTACAACGGTTAGACTTGACTTCTGAAATCTTTGTAACAGTGGAGATTTAATTGTTTGAAACGTAGGTTTATTTCGTTACTAATTCGTCTCCGGTGATCGGGATTGGAGACCCGGTCTGACGGTATAAAACCCGAAATCGGAATAGATAGAAAAAATTATACCTACGTTTAAATCCGTTTTATATCCTCTAGTCTTTCTTTGCGGAAGCTCTCCGGTCCAGGTGATTGTCCAAAGCATTTATTTCATACTTCGTGCTCTTTTTCCTAAAAATTTCCTCAATAATTATTAGCTTTGGAGATCTAACAATAAATAACATGAAGAATCTATTTTCCACCCTTATCCTGAGCCTTTTGGCCCTCGGCTGTACCCAACAACAGCCTGAGTCCCTGCGTTTAGCGACTTTCAATATCCGTTACGATAATTCGGGAGACGGTCCCAATAGCTGGCCACACCGCAAAGACAGTATATGTGCTTTTATCCACAGGGTCGATCCCGATATCATCGACATGCAGGAAGTCTTGCATCACCAGCTGGAAGTCTTGAAAACCGGCTTACCCGAATATACAGTTGTCGGAGTCGGCCGGGAAGATGGAAAAACAGCCGGAGAATATGCACCGATCTTCTTTAAACAAGCGAAATATACCCTATTGGACCAGAATACTTTCTGGCTTTGTGAAAAACCGGACAGTGTCGGAATGGTCGGTTGGGATGCCGCTTTGACCCGGATTGCAACCTGGGTAAAATTACAAGATAAGAAGACAGGACAAATCCTTATGGTAGTAAACACACATTTCGATCACATAGGTACCGAAGCCCGCCGGAACAGTGCCCTGCTGATTATCGAAAAAATTAAAGAAATCGTTGGGACTTCTCCCGCTATTCTCACCGGAGATTTTAATGTATCGGAAGACTGGGATGCCTATAAAACAATTACCAACAACGAATTTATTCTGAAAGATGCCCACAAAGTAGCCGGAAAACGGACAGGAGTGGATTTCACTTACCATAATTTCGGTAAAATACCGGCCGAAAAATGTGAAAAAATCGATTTTATCTTCGTTACCCCACAAATCCGGGTAATCAGTTCGTACATCCCTTTCTCACAACTCAACGACACCCTATTCTTATCCGACCATAACCCCGAAATCGTCGAATTGGAGATAAAATAGAGTTGCTGAGTTACTGAGTTGCTGAGTTGAAAGAGTTGGGTCTTCCCCTTTAACTTACTCTACAACTCAGTAACTCTATTAACTCTGCAACTCTACAACTCAATAACTCAGCAACTCTTTTCAACTCTTCTCCTCCAGCCCCTTTATCATTGTTTTAAACAACGGATCTTCTTCGCTCCAACCACACGATTTTATCGTTCGGCGAATTGCCTGAAGTCCTTGTTTACATTGTGCAGGAGTTCCCTTTCCGATAAGCATTCCATTTAATTGTAAAGTTGCATTAAAACGTTCATCAGGTATCAATTTCGAAAAATTACGCCTATACATTTTCAAAGCCTTTGCCAGATCATTGTCCACATAAGCACGGGTAAAGCCGATGATATCCAATAAATAATCCATCCTTTCCACACCCGATTTTTCAACAATCGAACGATATTCCTCTAAAGTTGCCGGATCTTCAGGGCGATTTTTAAAAATCATATCATTACAATGATTTCCAATCAGAGGCAACAGATCTCCCCATATTTTAGCATTCACCTCCTCTTTTCCTACGTTAGCCTCGAAATCGCTTTTATGTTCAAGCAAATACAGATACTCCGGAGATTTCATCTCCCGGACAAAACGCTTTACCAACGGCCAGGTAGTATCCGAAGATTTCGACCGGTCGTCCAGAGTTTCCCAATATTCATGCAACACTTTTTGCATATCGTCTTTCATATAAGCATCCGAAAGCAATCCGATATATTCTATCATAAATTGCGGATTCCGTTCGCCTTGCCGGTAGCGGTGATTGAAAGCGAATAACGAATTTTCTCCACTCCCCAGCTGCACCTGTTTCAAAAACTCCCCGGCAGTCATGCCTCCTACCATTTTGTGTCTGACTTCGCCTGCTGCATCCAGAATAAAGAAAGTCGGATATACTTCCACTCCATATTTCCCGGCCAGTTCCTTCCCCTCTTCCTGCTCCATATCTTGCTTATAATTGACAAAACGGGTATTCATATACTCCCCGATATCTTTCCGGCTAAATACCTCCTTCAACATCTTCTTACAAGGTCCGCACCAACTGGTATAACAATCTATAAAAACCAGTTTATTCTCTTCCCGGGCTTTCTGAAATACCGCTTTGATCCCGGTTTCCTCAAAAACAACCTGACTCTGTACCGGTAAGGCCCCCAACAACAACACCGCAATCACACTTAATACACTTATTTTCATAACATTAAAATTCATTCTGATATTCAGTGACTACTTCTGAAAGATAGTCGAGTACCTCTCCTCCCCTTAAATCCCGGCGGATAATATATCCTTCCGGATCGACCACAAACGAATCGGGCAATCCTCTCAGATTATAAGCATCTACCAAAGGACTTTTTTTCATTCCTTTCAAATCGGTCAGACAAAGCCATCCGATCTCCTCTCTCTTCATATCCCGAATCCATTGTTCACGTTCGGTATCCATCATCATCGTAATGAAAACAATATTCCGGTCCTTCAGTTGCTCATAAGCTTTCCGGATATGCGGAATTTCTTTTTTACACCAACCACACCAGGAAGCACTGAATTCTACGAATAAATATTTCCCTTTAAAATCAGCCAGCGTATAAGTTTTCCCCAAAGTATCGAATACCTGAAAATCGGGAAATACTTTCCCGGCAGTCAATAAGCGGTCATTCTCGGCAAACTGTTTCATCTGAGCGACATAGTAGGAATTACGGAAGGAAGAATCGAAACGTTCCACGATACGCTCCACCCGATCACCGGACATCGGGGAAGAATACTGACTGGCTAAATACGCTACCACCTCACTATGCGAAGCTTCCGGTTCTTTCTCAAATACACGGTCGATCAAAACCTGATATAGCGAGTCCCGCACCACACTCATCGAACGCACTTTTACCATATCCGCTTTGTAAAATGCCAGTTGAATAGAATCGGTCAGCACAGTTGCCTGCTTGTATTCGGGCAAACTTTTCAGGAACTGCTCACAAGCGATCAACTGTTCATTCAAAGGAGCATTCTCCACCTTTAAACTCCCCTTCATATCTTCCCGTTCACTATATACTTTCATTATAGTCGGTTGCAGAAATAACCTGACCATAGGCATAAAATTTGGCTGATATTCCGGTTTAACATCAAAAAACAGCATACCCAATTGGGGATCGTCCAACTTCCCTTTCAACTTATATTTTCCTTCCCGGATTTCACAACTGTCCAAGAGTAAATTCGAAGGAGGACAAGTGTACAACCTGACCCAGCCTTCGGGTAAACCTTTAATTTCACCCATAATCGTGATTATTCCGGGCTCACGATTTTCACAACCTGTTCCCCCCAATCCCAGGATCAGACTGAACAAGAGTATCCATTGATTCATTTTCATCATTCCGGTTACTATCGATTTCACAAAATTCGGACTTACTTATAATTCTCGCGGATCACTTGTATCGTTTCCTCCCCTCGGGTATTTTTCGAAACGATACGTCCGTCCCGGTCCAGAATAATCAGACAAGGAATACCCCCCACATAATAATCATAGGCCATACCTCCTTTTTTCCACGACATGACATCCGACAAACATTTCCAGGGATGGTTTTCTTTCCTGACATCTTTTACCCAATCTTCCCTTTTCTTATCCAGATACACGGAAACAATCTCAAAATCCTTTCCCTGCATTTCTTTGTAAACCGCGTCGATATAAGGGATCTCCACCTTACACCAATGACACCAGGAAGCCGTAAAATCAAGCAAAATCATCTTCCCTTTGAAATCCGACAAACGATATTTTTTTCCATTTACATCCTCAAGCGTAAATTCAGGTGCTATCTGTCCCACAGCCATAACCCTTTCCCGCCGAATCCGTTCCTGCATCCTTTCCAGATAGACAGACCATTCTATATCCGGAGCCAAACGCTGCAAAGCGTTTTCCAACTCATCGACAGACAGGAATGAAAAATAACTATGAAGCGTATATACCATTGCTGTACTCTTCGGAGCAAAATCCAAGGCAAACAACTGATCCAAACAGGGCTTTACCATTCCGTCAAACTCGGTACACTTGATTTTATAGGCAACGGAATCTTCGGTACGTGACAAACTGTCCCGCTGCCATTGGATCTTTTTCAGATGCCGGAATACCTCTGCAGAATTGATTCTTTCCCATTCTGCCTGTACCCGGCTACCGGTAATCTCTGCATTCTCCAATTTTTTTTCCACCTCGGCTTTCACCCGAATCGGAGTATTTGCATTTTCGGCAAGCAAACGGAAAGAGTAAGTACCCCGCTTGTCGCATGCAGCATTGTCTATCGCCAGAAATGTCAGCTGTGTCGGATGTTCGATGGAAGAACGATAAGTGAAATGTCCATTTTTCACCTCAACTGTATCAACATCATAATCATCCAATGTCTCTGTCATAACACAGAAAAAGCCGTCCCCATACCCTTTCACCTCTCCCTCTACAACACATTCTTTTGCTTTGGGTGAAGTGCATGAAAAGCAGGCAGCAATAAAAATTGCTGCCCCATATATACAATTTTTCATTCGTCTGCTTATTTGAACAATTTGTTAATATACTCGATCATGGGTTCCCGGCGTAAATCCCTGGCCATGATTTTTCCTTCCGGATCAATCAGATAAATCATCGGAATCCCTTTCACATGGTAATTTTGGGCCACCGGACCACTATAGGCTTTCAAATCGGACACTACCGGCCAAGGCAGGTTATACTCTTTCACATCTTTCTCCCATTTTTCCCGATCCTCATCCATATTAACCGTAAACATTACAAAATTCTTGCCTTTGGTATTTTCGTAAACGGTCTTCAGATAGGGAATCTCCAGCTTACACCAGCCGCACCAGGAAGCACTGAATTCTATCAATACGTATTTTCCCCGGAAATCCGACAATTTATACACCTTCCCGTCAATATCCGATAACGTAAAATCGTATGCCGTCTTCTGCTTGAAAAAAAAAATCTCCTTTTCCCAATTGTCCCGGCACTCAGCCACAAATACATTGGAATTCAGGGAAGCATCGAATCCGGCCAATGCCTTACCCATTTTATCCAAATCCTCCGCAAAATACTCCCATACGTAATGGGGAGCCACCTGACTGGTCGCATAACCGGGCAAAGAAACGATATAATCGAACAACTTGTTATAAGCCTCCTGATAAAGGGGTGTCAATGAATCATATCTGGCGCGGTCGTCTTTAAAGGCTTTGCTCCGTTCATACCTGATCCGACCGAAATTCCGGAACACTTCTGCTCCGTTTTTCTCTATCCTCTGATATTCGTCATTTGTTTTACTGCCGGTGATTTCCACTTGTTTCAGATTATTATAGTCCCCTTTAACCTGTACCTGACTGTTATCCAAGAACATTCCGAAAGACCCCTGCAATTCTCCATCTTCCTTCACCACTACAAAAGCCACCCAATGCGGATCGGTAACTTTTCCCTTGAACACGGCCTTTCCGTCCTTCAACTGAATGGTATCCGTATACCAGGTCGTCGGATGCGGGATACGCTCACTTACATAAATCTGTTCGTTTTTTGCATTTTTCAAATCAATAGTCACTTCATAACCGTCCGGTTTGGAAGTACAGGAACAGATATAAAAAACTGTTACAATCAAAAATAAAAGATTTTTCATCTCTACGCTTATAAAATAATTAATAGGTATCCCACTGATAACCGATCTTATACTTCAAATCCACCACTTTCCCGAACCTGCCATAAAATTCCATGCCATCCACCACTTTTCCCCCGGCAACGACAGAGACATCCAATACCATAAAGTCACTCATCCCCGGATCTTCCGCATTTTCCAGCACAATCCCCAGGCGTTCGTAATTGGTCGGACAAACGGCAATATCCCGGATCGGACGTCCGAAATCATCCCGCAATGTCTTCACCGTATTATCTTTGTGGTTATACACATAAAGGGTATTGCCGGAAGCGATATAAACATACGGACGATTTTGGCAAAAAGCAAATTTTGTCTTTTCATCGATAATTTCGGGCTTTGGAAACACCTCTTCTCCTCTGGAATAGAATCCTTTGGGAGACTGCCATCCCCAAAACAAGAATTTCTGCACATAAATGGTATTGCCTGTATTAGACTTCAAAAATACGACATAATCGTCCTGAGGTGTATCAGTAGCAACCGCAGCTCCATCCAATACGGTTTTACCCATATCAGAAGGATTAAAAAACGATTCCGCAGTGTTATCATCACCGAATTTGTTCAGCGATCCATTACGGAATACCACATAACTGGAACTCAATTTATCAAAACCGATCACTTCATTGGAAAATAACAAATTTCCCCGGGTTGTCCATTGACTCAATTCGTAAGGGAAATCCCCCTGATAAGGAAAATTAGGGAAAAGTCCGTCCTGATACATCGCCCCATTAGAGGCTTCAACATACCGGACATACAATTTCCCGTTGCTGACCAGATAATCATAATTCGACACACAATTCATGCTCATCGGTTTGAAATCCGCCGGCATTCCTCCCACAAACTCCTCTTTGGTCGCCACCATTTTTTTCAAGCTGTTCCCATCCAACTCTACGGAATATTCCGGTCCTTTCTGGCAAGCCACAAACACCTGTCCCACATCTTCCGACCAAGGCGTCCAATGTTCGTATAATCCGACTGCACCGCCTGCCAGATCTGCATCATTGGCCAAACGATAAGCGTCTTCGTAAACGATCTTGTCATTCCTGACCAACGACAGCATAGAAGTCTCCCCCTGATCTGCCAACAACATCCACCCCCTTTCGTACACCGAAGATACAGTCACCCTGAACTGGGTGATGTATTCCACTCCGGTGTCCTCATCCGTAATCACAAACTCCGCATACATATTTGCTTTCACCGGAAGATCTTTCACCTGTTCGGTCAATTCAGCCTTATCGGAAACAGATATCCCGTCCACTTTCCAGGAATAGGTGTAATTTTCCAACTCTCCGTAAGTCCAGGTCACCGACGGGTGAATATCGAAATTTCCTCCGTCATATACCGTATAAAATTTTTCTATACCGGTCACCTCCGGGCCGGATATCCGGATATAGTCATAATGTCCCTTATCCTCATAGCATCCCTCGATCAGCCAGCCAATCGTCAGGATAAAAAATACTATCGATTTTTTCATATTATCTGCACTTTAAAAATTAACCTCTCATTGCTACTCTCATCGGGGTCCCATCTTCATCCGTAGTCGGGTGTTCCTGCAACCAATACTTGAACTTCAAAACATAAGCACGCATCTCCGAATAACTCATCGTCCCGCCATCCCGGTCCAAAGTCATATCGGACACTTTTGTCTCTTCCATAAATAACGTGTATTTTTTCGCCGACCAACTGCCCAATCCGTTCGTTTCATGCCAATCGTCCCACCATGCAGGCTGAGTCAATCTATTCGAAACAATCACCCTGTTTTTCCGGTAAGCGTTCATCCCCGGTTTGAAATCACCGTAGTCGGTCACTTCAAAAACCAATAACAGGTCTTTTGCTTTTACGTTATCGCTTTTGTTCAACTGAATTTCCAGGTATGCGACACTATCATTGGCCAACAAGACCTGTTCCTCATCCGGCATGACAAAATCCACACCGGCTTGGGCGGTACTCTCCTCAGCCCGATACCGGACACCAAACGTCCGGTTTTCTGTAGAAAGGTTGGCGATGCAATTCAATTTCAACTTCACCGTACCAGCCGACATCGTCTGGTCGTACGCAAAAGAGAAGACCGTGCTGTCTTTCGCCGCTTTGGCAAACTGGATGAAATTATCAGAAGAATAATCCGTCACATCCACTTCCGAACAGGAACATAAGATCCCAATAACTCCTATCAATAAGATTATGCTGTTTTTCATACGTTCAATATATTTAAACTTCGTCTACAATCATTCTCGTCTCGGCAAAACTTAAGCAAACCTGGCTTTGCTCTCGACTTAATTGTTTATTTCAGGTTCTTTATGTAATCTTCGGTACGGTTACCGAATTCCACTTCTGTAGCAGGCAACGGCAGGCAAAAAGTAGCAGGACTCACCTCTATCTCATCCAATCCGACCGGCAATCCCAAACGTTTGTACCAATAGAACATCTGCCCTTCGCCCAAAAATTCCCGACGAGCCTCTATAGTCAGTTCTTCCCGGAATTTTTCAGCTGAAATCGTAGCCGATATTTCCGCCCCGATTCCCCGGTTCAGCCTCAGCTCTTCCAACAAGGCAATGGCATTTTCCTTGTCCTGGTCAAAACCGCTTTCAGCCGCAATCAGGAACATTTCGGACAAACGGATCATCGGAATCTTCCCTCCTTTGTCGGATTTCACGTCGGCGTATTTGATAGATACCTCATAACCGGCCTTACCTGCCGTAACCAAATACTGACCTCTGAAATCATCTCCGGAAGGATAAAGTCTCGACACACCATCAATCTCATAGTCTGTAGTTGTACTGGCGTCATAGGAATACCACAAATCATGGATACCGGAATAGTTCAAAGCAAACAGCACCTCATTCTGCATAATGACATCCCGGGTCTTGACCGGAGCACTCAACGCACTCTCGGGAGTGAATTGGAAGTATCCGTCTCGTAAGGCCTGGATCACTTCATTGGCATAGGTATAGGCTTTCGGATCCCCCATATAATGGTACACTCTCGCCAACAACCCGGTCACTGCCCAATAATTCATCCGATAGGCACGCGCGGAAAGGAACACGTTATCCGCATCTGTCACATAATGGTTGTACATGTCCTTAAATTCGTCCTGTACCGCACGGTCTACCGGTTTCAGCAATATCCGGGCCGTATCCAGATCATGTATCAACGCCCGGACAATCTCAGTAGTTTTCTTCTGACGGTATATTTTATCCCCAAAATTATCCGCATAAGGTAAACAAAGGGCTTCTTTATCCACGTTCCACGAGGGAGCAAAGGCCCTCAGCAAGTCGAAATGCAAAAATGCCCTCAATGCCAACACCTCTCCATAAATCAAATTGTATTCTCCTTCCGGGAAAAATGACGGCGACTGCCCTTTCAAACGCTCCAACAGCACATTGCAATTGGCTATGGTATTGTAAGACTTCAACCATAGATTAGAAATCAAGTTTTGGGTGGTTCCATTGTTATAATGGTATTGGGAACATTCATACAAATTATGAGATTTGTCCCAAGAGGCATAATAATATTGGGCCAATACGTCCATAAAACCGAAAGTCATGTGAGTTCCATAGATAGAAGCGTCTGTCATGGCCGTATAAATACCATACACGGCACTTTCGTACCCTTCCGGAGTAGAAAACAGCTTGTCGGCATTGACCTGAGCTTGCGGGGTTACGTCCAACCAATTGTTACAACTGCTGGCAACGGTACAGACAAACAGGGTCACCGCTATTAATATCTTATTTTTCATAATTCTTCTTTCTTATATATTAACAAATCATATCAGAACTGTACCTGTAATCCAAAATTAAACGTCCGGGCAAAGGGATAATCCAACCCTCTCTCCCGCTTCACCGTAGAAATCCGGAACAGATCCTCCATCTGGAAAGTTAGTTTCATCCGTTCCATATACATCTTTTTAATCCATTTTTGAGGGAAAGAATAGGATAGAGACAACGACTTGAATTGCAATACATTTTCATCTTGTACAAACCGTGAAGTAACCTCCGTCCGGTCTCTGGAAGCAATGTCCTTAAAAAAGGTATGATCACCCGGTTTCTGCCATCTGCCTTTCAATACCCTTTCATCCACATTCCGGCTCAAATCAGCATCTTCTACCCGATCCACCAAAGTCTGGTTGTAGACCTGTCCGCCCAACTGATAGAGGAAGCTGACATTCAGGTTAAACCCTTTCCAGTCGGCATTCGCACCAAAAGAACCGGATACTTTCGGCTCGGTATCTCCACATACGACTTTGTTGGCCGCACTCCAATCGTATGTCAGATTGCCATTCAAGTCATAGAACAGTTCCTTACCGTTCATCGGATTGATACCCAACGACCTAACCGCATAAATAGCCGTCGTTGACTGCCCCTCTTTGAACTGCACCAACGGTTTGGCCGTTTCCAAGTCCTCACCCCACCCCTGCTCGTAATTATCCTGTTCGTCATCCACTTTCTTGTTGTAGGATTCCAAAGAATTGGAGATTTTTTTGATTATATTCTTGTTGTGTGCAATGGATCCGAATACGTTGACCACCACATCGTTTTTCCTTAACAGGTATGCTCTGGCGGAAATTTCAAACCCCTTGTTTTCCAATTCGCCTAAATTATCCCGATAGCTTTGAAACCCGGAGGAAAGCGGTAAGGTAATGCTGCTCACTAAATCTTTGGTCCGCTTGAGATAGTAGCTGGCGTTCACCGTAATCAAATCGTTCAGGAAACCGGTTTCTAAGTTGATATCGAGGGTTTTGGTCTTTTCCCACTGCAAATTGGCATTTCCCAATGTACTCATAATGGCTCCCAAACCTCCGGCATACCATTGTCCTTTATAGTAATTGTATACATCCTGAGCCTCATAGGGTTCGAAAGAGGCCTTGCCCAAGCTACCGATATTGGCGGAAACCTTAAAGCGGCTCATCACGCCCTTGCAGCTTTCCCAAAACGATTCGTTGTGGATATTCCAGCCGATACCCAAAGAACCGAAAGGTGCATATCTTTTATCGTTTCCGAATTTAGAAGAACCGTCCAGACGACCGGAGAAATCCAGCATATAAATGTTGTTGTAAGAGTAATTCACATTGAGGAAAGCACCGGCCAAACGCGACACCCCCTCCTCTCCGGACGGTACCTGATCTTTATAAGCGTTACCGAAAGAGATATAGTCCATATTCCCGGCCGGAAAACCAATGACGCTGTAAGATTCATTCTCATAACGGGATTCCTGCATATTGGCTCCTACCACCGCATTGACAAAATGATATCCGAACGCCTGGTTGTAGCTGAATACGGCATTCATCTCCAGATCGGAACTCTTCTGCCACATACTGTAAGCCTCTCCTTTTTTCAGAACTCCGTCTCCCTCTTGATAATCGTAAGTATTGTATTGGGCAGACCGCGGATCGGTAAATTGTTCCTGCTTGTCAGTGCGTTCGGAATAGGCAACCTTGGCTTTTAAGCGGAAATGATCATTGATAAACCAATCGAAATCAAAGTTATCCGTCCATGAGGTATAAGCCGTTTCATCCTTATGGTTCAGGGTCGCTTCATAAAGCGGATTCAGATAACGAGCCGTAGTCGCTACATGAGTGTCATAAGACTCTATCAATTTTCCCTCGTCATCATGCACTCTTTCATAAGGATTGGCTGCCGCATAATCGCGGAACGAACCATAGGGAGATTCTTTGGACTTGACTTTGTCCACGGTCAGTTTGTTCCGGAACAAAAGTTTATTATTCAAATTATAGGATAAAAGGAACCCCACCCCGAAACGATCACGGGAAGATTTTTTCATGACTCCCGGATTGGCCTGATAATTCAAATCGATACCATAGCGGATGCTTTTGTCTCCTCCCTCTACATACAGGGAGTGTTTATGGCCGACAGCCACTTCCAGCGGCTGGGACAACCAATAGGTATCCACCCCGCTTTTGACCCGTTTCAGACGATCGGCATAATCCATTCTCAACTTCTGTTGAGTATCCATATATTCGGATTCATAAAGTCCACCGGCCACCTCCGCTTCCAGCTTTTCCCTGGCATTCAACAGATGATAATCCGATAAATCAGGTGCACTGATAGCCACGTTCAGATTATAAGAAACCCTCAATTGGCCTTCCTGCGGAGCCTTGGTTGTCACGACCACCACTCCGTTGGCAGCTCTTGATCCGTAGATCGCTGTGGCAGAAGCGTCTTTCAAAATCGTCACACTCTCGATACGGTCCATATTCAAGTCGAAGATTTTCTCCACATCCACCTCATATCCGTCCAGAATAAAGGTTGGCAGGTTCGGATCATTTTTCAAATTGGCTTCCGACAGTCCTTCAGCACCAAATCCGGAATTTCCCCGAATCCGGAAATTCGGCATGGAGTTCGGATTAGACCCCATATCCACATTGTCTTTCAAACGGAAAGAGGGATCAAACACCTGTAAAGCACTGAGCAGGTTATTGGAAGAGACTTTTGCCAATTCATCCTTACTCACCACTACGGCATTTCCGGTAAAACTGTCCTTATTTTTAGTAAAATATCCATTTACCACCACTTCTTCCATTTCAGCCACATCTTCCTCCATCACAATATTCAGTACAGGCTGTTTCGTATATTTTACCTCCTGTTTTTTCATTCCGGTAAATGAGAACACCAGAACCATATTTTCCATCTCAGGCAACTGCATTTTAAACTTACCGTCTACATCGGTCGCCACCCCGATGGTAGTACCTTTAATAAAAACGGAAACACCCGGCAGCGGATTGCCTTCCTTGTCTTTAACGGTTCCCTGCAAATCGAGGGCAGTCTGAGGGAGAGCGCTACGGCGGTTGATGACGATGATCTGGTCCAGCAGTTCATAGCGCAAATCCGTCCCCTTCAAGCATTCATCCAAGACCTTGGAGATTTTTGCATCGGTCATCTCGATGGATACCGGTTTCAAGCCATTCAACTGTTCGTTATTATAAACGAAAGTATAACCGCACTGAGCTTCTATAAGTTGAAAGATCTCATGCAAAGCCGTCTCTTTCACCCGGATACTTACCGTGCCGGTTTGTGCGTAAGACATAGCCGATACCTGCATCATACCGGCCCAACAAAGAAATAAAATCAACTTCATTTTTCTCAAAAATTTTCCGGGAATACCCTCTTCCGGATACCACCTTTTTCGATTTTTTTTCATAAATTTGTTTTTAACAGATTAAACACCTTGTTGTTTAATTTAGCCACCGGAAAGGACCAGTTTCCGGTGGCTAGTCTTTTATTAAAATTATAATATTTGCTTTCCTCACGAAATATAGGGACGTTTATTCAGATACGATTACCGTTCGCCCAACCACACTAAAATGTACCAGGTGAGTACGTTCCAAAAATTTCAACACTTCATTAATCGTAGCATGCCGGGGAATATTGCCCGTAAAATGCAAATCTTTTACTGCCGCATTCTGGTAGAAAATTTCAAAATCATACCAACGAGACAAGATCGACATGACCTCTTCCAATCGTTTTTCACGAAATACAAATCTTCCATCCTTCCAGGCAATCTGCTCGTAGACATCCGATTTCACTATTTTCACCCCTCCCTGATCGACATTAGCTTCAAAACCGGGAGAAAGCGAATAAGCCTTACCGGCGACATTCAATTTTACCGCGCCCTCGACCAAAGTAGTCTTAACCGCCTCATCATAAGCATGTATATTAAATGAAGTACCTAAAACCACGACCTCCACCCGATCTACCTCTACCCGGAAAGGTTTAGCTTTATTTTTAGCCACTTCGAAATACGCTTCACCGGCCAACTTCACCCTTCTTTCATCGCCTACAAAAGTGTTCGGGAATTCGAGTTTCGAATCGGAATTCAACCACACTTTCGTACCATCCGGTAAAATCAGTTGATATTCTCCTCCCCTCGGCACCACGATCCAACTTTTTTCCACCGCTACTGCTTTATCGGCCAACGAATCACCGGGCAATATCATAACTCCATCTTTTTCCTCTTTTAAAACCATCCCCTCGATTCGTTTCTCCTGCTTGTTCCCGGTATTTCCCAAGGCAATCCGTTCACCGCTTTTCAACTCGATATAAGCTTGTTTATATCCCGGACAAATGGTATCCATAGAAATAGCGGCCAATGTCGATTCCTGAGGCTGTGACACCTGAGCCCTGAAATACAACCATACCCCCAGGCATAATCCGAAGAAAACAGCTGCATAACGCGCCACCCGAATATACCACAAACGACGGGAAGAGCCGATACCCGTCTTCCGGCAAATCACTTTCCAATCGGTTTCCTTTTCTTGCCGTTGCCGATATTCCAACTTTGCAAACAATATTTTTTTATCCCTGATTCGCTGAAAAGTTTCCCGATGTTTCGGCGATTCATCCAACCATACCCGCAATTCTTCCTCTTCGGCAACACTAAGGTTGTCTTCCAAATAATTTTTGATCAGGAAAATTTTACGCTCTATTTCATCGTAATTATTCATAACGTCACAGACTTTTAGCTCTTTTAACTATAATACAATTAAAAAGGCCAAGAGAATGACAAGGAAAGTAAAAAAAGAGAAAAAAATTATCACAGTCCCAACAAGACTGTGATAATGAAAAGATTATCTAATTTATTTTTTAATGTTTTTCGGGCCCTGGCTTTATGGGTTTTCACCGTATTCACAGAAATCTGCATGATTTCAGCAATTTCGAAATTATTTTTTCCCTCCATATGGAAATATACCACTTTCCTTTGTTCCTCGGGTAATTTTTCAATTTCTTGTGCAACAATACGATGTACTTCTTCTTCAATCACTGTATCTTCGAAACCCCCTTCTTCTTCCATTTGCAGATACTCCTGAATATATTTTTCCTCGACCCGTTTACTTTTCAAGTAGTTGAAACAGCGGTTACGAACCACTTGATAAAGAAACATTTTCAGGTGTAGTTCAGATTCTATAATCATCCGGCTGTTCCACAAAACAATAAAAGCTTCCTGAACGATATCATGCATTCTTGTCTCTTCTTTTATAATCCGCACCACCCAAAGACATAATGCATGATAATATTTCTCGTAGTATTGCCGAAAAATACGTTCATCTCCCTGTTTAAATAATGTGAACCGATCTTCTTTCTCCTCTACCATAAAATAAAACATCTTACGGCCTACGAAGATAGAACAATATTTTCAACAAACACGCTCTGTTTTTCAAATTTCCTTTTGCCTACTCGATCTTCAAATCCTGTAAAACCAATCGTTCTTCGTATTGAGGTTCGGTAAACACGATACGCAAAGCCTTGATCGGAACCGTACAGATCACTTCACTGTCCCCTTCGGCATCGAACCAGCCGGAACGTATAAAACGCTCTCCATCCGTAGATATTTCGACAATAGCATGGGTAATGATATAATGGCTGGTCTGGTAAGCTCCACTCTTAATCGTTATTTTACGGCAATCCAAAGGTTTTTCGAATTCGAACAAAACGGTATCCCCGTCTTTTACCCGCCGATTACTTCTGAAAAAAGTTTTTTCGTTTCCATCCGCCAGCAACTGGGCCGGACATTTCGGATGAGCATCGATAGTCGTCGTCACCTTCATCTCCGGATGCAAGTACTTTTCGATACCGACAGCAATACTTCCCCAATGCGGCGTAAAAAATGTCTTAAACCGATAGTTTTCAGGTTGTTCTGTCTTTATCTCACCGGTATACAACGGAGAGAAACAGGTTGGTTCGTTACCATCGGCCGTGTAACGAATCACTGCCCCAGAGTAAGGAGCCGCTGCGGTCAATACCCCGTTCTGATAAGTAACTTCCGGGAAAGGTACCCGAAAACGAATGCCTTTCTGATACAAGCGCATATAATGACTCCTATCCAGACGTCCCTTGAAATCGGTCCATTCTCTTTGCTCCTGGGGTGTCCATCCGATTTCTGCCGTAACGCACAAACGCGGGAACATCTGATATTCACAATGCCAGGCCGGACGATCCATCATTTCCGACCAGATCGCCCCTTCTACCCCCAGCACATTTTTTCTTTCAGCCGGTTTCAGGCTATCGGGAATCAAGGGATTAAAAGCATATGCTTTCTCTGTAGGCACCATCCCTGCCCAATAATGTCCGCGTTCCAGCGGGGTCTGTCCCATATCGAAATAACAGTATTCCCCAGGCATCATCACTACCGGTAATCCTTTCCGGGCAGCAGCGATACCATGGTCCAGTCCGATCCACGAGAAGACTACCGTACCCGACGGCAGTTCTCCTCCGTCCATAATCTCACTCCAGCCTCCCATTTTCTTCCCTGCAGCTTCGACTAATTCCGCTACCCGGTGGATAAAATAATTCTGTACCTCGGCAGGTTTCTCAAAATGCTTCTCTTTCATCAATCCGGTACACCGGCGACAGTTTTCCCAATACTCCATCTCCACTTCATCCCCTCCGATATGGATATATGGACAAGGAAACAAGCCTGCTACTTCTTTCAGGATATCCCCCAGGATTTCGTATCCCCGTTCATTGGCAGCACACCAGGAATTCTGCGACAATTCGTGCTTCCCGGGATCTATATAATCACAAAGAATTTCAGGATAAGCAGCAGCTACCGCCCGGCTGTGTCCCGGCACTTCGATTTCCGGCATAATCATCACCTGCCGTTTAGCAGCATAACCGACCACTTCCCGGATCTGTTCCTGCGTATAGAAACCGCCATAACGGTAGTATCCCGAACAAAAAGTAGGCTGTAACTTTTCGTTCGGTCCCCTCCATGCACCGGTACGGGTCAGCTCCGGATATTTTTTGATCTCTATCCGCCATCCCTCATCATCCGTCAAATGCCAGTGAAAGACGTTCATCTTGTGCATAGCCAGCCAATCGATACAGTTTTTAATAAAATCTACCGAATAAACCTGACGGCATACATCCAGTGAAAATCCACGCCATCCGAACCGGGGATAATCTTCAATTTGCACTCCGGGAACGGTCCAGCTTACCGGTTGTACTTCAGTCTGAAAGATTTCGACAGGAAGCAATTGCAACAACGTCTGGATGCCATAGAATATTCCTTTCTCCGAAGCCCCTTGTATACGCACCCCCTGCCCGGTAACTTCCAACCGATAGGCTTCTTCAGATAATTTCTTCAAGCTCTTATCGAGGCTTAAACGAATAGCCGGCTTGCTTTTTTCCGCTTTATTACTCACTGCTAAACGATACCCCATAGCCGGTTGAAGATAATCTGCCAACAACTCCCCACAAGTTTTCAAATCGTCATTCACCACAATGGAACAGGCGGAAGTGATATCGAACCGGCCATCGGTTTCTACTAATTTCACCGGCTTAGGTACGATATCGATGGCAGCCTCTACATGCCGCAAACTAACACAACCTAAAAACACGACTAACAGAAAAAGATTTCTTATCATAACATTCGAATTAAAGGTGATCATATATTGGATTCTGTTCTCTACATTCAGCATGCAGAAGATAAAAATAAAATATTAATTCTTGCTTATCTTTCAACAGTTCTCTCAATTCCCGCATGCCTTGCTTCAATAAAGTCTTTACTGTATTTACCGACACCCCCAATTCCTCGGCCGCCTCTTTATACATCTTCTCCTGCAACATAACCACCGTAACCACGAGACGGGTTTTATCGGGTAATTTTTCCAAGGCTCCCCGGATCAGTTCCACCGCGGAATCGTCCAAACGTTCGGCCTCTTCCAAAGCGATCTGATAATGAAGAAGATCCAGGCTTTTTACAGGTAATCTCTTCTTCTCGAGCCAGTTGATACAGGCATTTTTCACTACGGTAAACAAAAAAGTACCCAATGCCTCGGGAACGATACCGGCAAAGGTCTGTTTCGACCATAATTTTACCATTTGTTCCTGTACCAAATCTTCTGCACTCTGCAAATCATGCAAATACGATTCGGCAAATACCACTAAGGGTCTGTAATACCTTTCGAACAAGGCATCCATACCGAGCGGTTCTTTTTCCCGAAGTGTTTGCAATATCTTTGAATCTGACAACATGCCGGACATAAATGATGGACAAATATATATAATTTTAACTACAATTTATAATTTTAAAACTAGTGTAAAGTCCGATCCTGGTATAATTTATAGCAAAGCCATTGTTTCCGCTTTATTTTCCCAATAATATAAACTTAGTACAGATTTTGAAGATTAATTTTTACTTTTGCCGTAAACAAAACAGAAATATAAATGAAAACGATAATTTGTATGACGACACTTATCTTATCGATAACTTCGTGTAGCGAAAAGCAGGCCGGCAATCCTTTGCTGGAGCATTTCACTACCCCTCATCAAACCCCTCCTTTCGACCGCATCGAAACCCGGCATTACGAACCGGCTTTCGACCAGGCCATCGAGGAAGCCAAGCAAGAAATTAAAACGATTTCAACTTCGGCAGAAGCTCCGGACTTTGAAAATACCATTGTGGCGCTCGATCAGGCCGGAGAAAAACTGAGCACGATTTCTTCGATTTTTTTCAATCTAAACTCCGCCTGCACCAACGAAGAGATGCAACAGATCGCCCAACGGGTTTCGCCGAAACTCACTGAATACGGAAACAGTGTATACATGAATCCGGAACTTTTTGCACGGGTGAAAAAAGTATACGAATCCCGGGACCGGCAAAGTCTGACACCGGAACAATCTACTCTTCTGGAAGATACGTGGAAATCCTTTATTAAAGGAGGAGCCAACCTGGAAAGTGCAGCCCAGAAAAGATTTCAGGAAATAGCCATGGAGTTATCCCAACTGGGATTAAAATTCGACGAAAATACCCTGGCCGAAACCAACGGATTCACCCTCCACATTACCGACGAAAAAGATCTGTCAGGTCTTCCTGAAGGAGCGGTCGAAATGGCTGCGATGACGGCAAAAGAAAAAGAATTGGAAGGCTGGCTGTTCACTTTGCATGCCCCCAGTTACATTCCTTTTATGAAATATGCCGACAACCGGGAATTGCGGGAAAAAATGTACCGGGCTTATGCTTCAAGGGGAAACCGGGATAACCAATACGACAACAAAGAGGTGATCCGGAAGATGGTTACTCTCCGCCTGGAAAAAGCACAACTATTGGGCTATCCGACCTATGCCGAATACGTACTCACCGACCGGATGGCCCAAAACACGGAGACGGTGAATACCTTCCTCGGTCAGCTGCTGGCAGCTTCCCATCCTCATGCCCTGGCCGAAAAACAGGAAGTAGAAGAATTTGCCCGGCGTCAGGGATTTAAAGGCGAATTACAACGCTGGGATTGGGCCTATTATTCCAATAAATTGAAACAGGAAAAATACGCGCTCGACGACGAAATGCTAAAACCCTATTTCAAACTGGAAAATGTACAGCAGGGGGTATTCGGATTAGCCAACCAATTGTATGGCCTTACTTTTAAAGAAGTGGACAATATCGCCAAATACCATGAAGATGTAAAAACCTTCGAAGTATACGACCGGGACGGCCGTTTTCTTGCCGTCCTCTATACGGACTTTTTCCCACGCGAAAGCAAAGGCGGTGGTGCCTGGATGACCGAATTCAGAGGCCAGCATAAAAAAGACGGGCAGGACGTACGGCCGCTGGTTTCTCTGGTGATGAACTTTACCAAACCGACAGCCAGCAAACCTTCCCTACTGACCTTCGACGAAGTGACCACTTTCCTGCACGAGTTCGGACACTCCCTTCACGGGATGTTATCCCAATGTACTTATAATTCTACCGGAGGGACCAATGTCTACCGGGATTTTGTCGAGTTACCTTCTCAGATTATGGAAAATTGGGCACTTGAAAAAGAGTGGCTGGATACCTGGGCCGTACATTACCAGACCGGAGAGAAAATTCCCCAGGAATATATCACTAAGATCCACGAAGCAGCCAACTTCCAGAGTGGTTACCAAAACGACCGCCAATTGAGTTTCGGCCTGGTCGACATGGCCTGGCATTCGGTCACCTCTCCTGTCAACGGTTCTATCCAGGCATTCGAAAATCAGGCAATGGCTCCGACCGAATCCTTTCCGCCCGTAGACAGCAGCTGTTTTTCTACCGGTTTCGGCCATATCTTCGGAGGAGGTTATGCTGCCGGCTACTACAGCTATAAATGGGCGGAAGTGTTGGATGCAGATGCTTTCTCGGTTTTCAAACAACAAGGTATTTACGACCAGGCTACCGCCGAATCTTTCCGGAAAAATATCCTGGAAAAAGGCGGTTCCGAACACCCGATGATACTTTATAAACGCTTCCGGGGCCAGGAACCGACCATCGACGCATTGCTGGAACGAAGCGGACTGAAAAGTAAATCAGAATAGGACCTTCCACTCTAAAATCAAGTACAAACTTGCTAACAGCAATATAGATATCCGACAAAATAAATAAGTGAAACCAGTCTATCTGATTTCACTTATTTTCTAAAAGGGGATTCAGGTATTCGGGAGTTATTTCAGAAATAGTTACTTTTTTGCCTTGTTCTTTCAACCGTTGAATTTGCAGATTCGTCTTCTGCAAATTCTCCGATAAAGATCTGAAAACCCTTTCAGAAACCTGAATCTCCTGCGCATTTGTCAAATCACACACGTAGGCATCGTCCACCACTTTCACATGACTATAAAAACGATACAAAGCCACAAACATCTGAGCCGAATCTTCGGCAGTTACCGAAGCTTGAATTTGAGTCCCCGGAAGAAATTTCGACATATCGACGTCTAAAAACTTGTTTGTTTTGACGTATTGTTGGCGTAAATTGATCGAACTAGTCCTTTGCTTCTTATCCTGCTCATGCGAACACGATACAAACAAAACAAAACCAAGTAGATATCCTAAATAATTTCCCGACATTTTATAAAAATAGATTAAAACGTATCAATCAATTCTATTAGAGACAAAAAAGTCAATACGGTGCCCATGTCGCGACAAAACCTACATTTATATTACCCTCTCGTTCATAATATGAGGCATCAAATTTAAAAACCCACAGAAAAGGCAATTCATGCTCGGGAACGTCAACATAAAATGGAGTTCCCATCGTATGCCGATAAGGAGGTAAAACAATATACTCTTCACCCTTTTGCAATTGTAAACATTCATAGAATGCAATAACCGGAATAGAACTATTATTCCCTATCGACACACTAATATAATTATTTCCCCAAAAAGTAAAAGTTTTACTCCCTGACGGGACACCCATAATAGTGGTTCCGAACGAAGTCTCAACTCTTGCTGTACTCGTGGTAAAAGAACTTAAAATTAAAGAAATAGCAATGACACTAATCATCGATCTTAATTTCTGAATTGTACTTTTCATAATCCATTTGGTTTAGGGAATGATCTTCCTTCAAATAATAGAGGAGGAAGATCATTCAATGTAATAATAAATTATTTATTATTCTTCCTCATCATCTTCTACAGGAGGAGGTAAAGTTGCTTTGTACTCATTGTATTTCTGACGGAATTTATTTCCAGCTGCCTGTATATCCCAATTATATTTTTTAAAGAATTCGACAATAACTTTATATTTAGCAGTTCTGGCTATACTGTTGTCTAAATAATCCTTTTTGATGTTATCATAAGATTCCATAACTAAAAGACTAAGCCAATCTCCAAAATCTGTTGTAAATTTTCCAGAACCGGCTCCAGACAAGAATCCTCCGTTTTTACATAATTCATCGATTGCTTTATCATATTTTTCTTCATCACCGTCTTTTTGATATTGCTCTCTGATATTATCATAAGCTTCCCCATTATCATAAGCTTTTCCAGCCAATACAAATTCTTTGATCGGTTCATCGAAACGCTGAGCGATCATTGTCCCGAAATTTTTCCAAATCAAACCCGAAATCAGAGAATCCTGATAATAATAATCCGGGTTAGCCTCTTTAGTGACAGGCAAAGCTCCCTCCATTTGGTTCGGCCAACACAGTACAAACCGACTTCTTCCTAATTGTGCGTAATCAGCTGCCCACCAACTACCATTATAGGTTTTTACAAAAAATAATTCCAACGGGAAATAAGCTTTTGCAAACTCTTTGGAAACATTGCTCAATAAGGTCTGAGAAAAAATAATCGCATTTTCACGACAAGTATCATCGATCATTGTAGCTCCCATACGGTTATTAACATCTTCATACAAATAAGCATTGGTCACTTCATGCCAATCTGTGAAATCCATTCTCACCCAAAGGCCATAATCGTTATACATTTCTTTTACCCGCGCGTCAGCATCAGCAGCAGGGGAAAACATTTCCGGAATTCCCAGACTTTCAGAAGGTTTTAGGTCATCTTCATCGCTACAACTTACCAGACTGAAGGTAGCTAACATCACCATAATTTTAAATATACCATTCATTTTCATAATCGTTCGTTTTACAATTTAACTAATCTCTTGGATTCAAAGGCATATTCGGGCTGGCATTCTGTTCCGAAATCGGAATTTGCAAGACATACCGCAAATCGCCTTGTTTCAAAACATATTCTGTTCCATTTTTATAAGCATGCCTGATCTCCGGTTTTCCGAGACGCCTCAGATCAAACCAACGCAATCCTGCATCAAAAGCAGTTTCCAAGCGACGCTCCTCCAAAATTCGCTTCAATAAATCTTCATTTGTCTTAAAATCACTCTCTTTTAAAGCAACATAATCTTTCGTACGAATCCTGCTTTTCAGCAATTCGTTCAAATCAGCAATGGCTTTACCAGGCTCCGGTTTTTCTTTCTTCATATAAGCTTCTGCCCGAGTGACATACATCTCACTCAATTCAATACCGACATAATAACAAGGTGTCCCCTGATATCCATAAAAATGGTATACCGTCGGTCCTGTTGCTGCACTATTGGGATCTGTCAGATCGAGGAACGAATCAAATATATAACGACGATAATCGAGAATTGTATCATTACGACTACACAATTCAAGCAGAGAAGGATCCGGAGCCCCCATATAACTATCGTAATAAAACATATTCCCATTGGCTTTTCCACCTACCCAAAACAAAATTTCTTTAGTGTAATCGGTATCGGTGAAACCGTAATCTCCACCGAAAGCATACCGATTTCCTTCTTCATCGATATAAGATTGCAAATTGTTCATATCGAACAAAGATTTTGTATTCATCACATCTGTAGCAGCACTGATGGCTTTCTCCCACTCTCCCATAAATAAGTAGACCCGAGCTTTAAAAGCTTGCAATGAGGTGTAATTAAACCGATAATCGGATTTAGCCATTTTTCCTGACAACAGTGTAGTGGCATTATCTAAATCCTGATTAATCTGTTCCCACACCACCTTTACAGGTTCGCGCACATTATTTTGGGAGGTCGTCTGTACATCTTCTGCGGTCAAAGGCATAGGCACACCGGGTTTATCCATATTCTCGGGTGCATAATTTTCAGCATACAGGTTTATCAGATAAAAATAAGCATAAGCTCTCAAAGCATAGGCTTCTCCCTTCACAATTTCATACAATTCTTTTTCTGCTTCGGCAGGAATACGCTTCTCAAAATCATCCAATACCGAATTGGCATAAAAGATGGTTTTGTACAAAGTACCCCAATAAGGATCTGTTGTTGCCGTAGGCAACTCATGAGTAGAAGCCCAAACAAAAAAAGGTTCGTTAGATTTATCGATACCATACATTGTATTAAGGTTTGCATATACATTATCGGTTGAATATTCTGTCTTCATAAAAAATTCAGACTTGGGATAACCTCCGATAAGCAAGGATTCAAAATCCTCTATGGAAACAGGTATCATACTATTGACCGGTTTGATATCCAATAGATTATTACATCCTACAAAAGCCAGTAATAACGGAAATATCAAAATGGAATATAATAATTTTCTCATAATTACACGATTTTAAAATTGTAAGGATACTGAAAATGAATAAGAACGAGGTATTGGCAAATAAGTATTTCCAAAAGAAACATTAGCCGTACGTGCATCCGAATATTTCATCTGGGAACCCGTAGCTTCCGGATCCTGCCCTTTCAGTTTACGGTTATGCCAAGCATGCAGATTGTTTCCCTGAATCATGAAACGAATATTCTGAATCCCCTTAGCTCTCATCTTATCTGAAAATAAATCATAACTCAATGATAAGTTTTGCAAGCGGACAAAGTCACCTTTCACTGTTCTCAAATCGCTATTATCATACATCTTAGCATTATAAGGACTTCCTCCGGTTACTTCAGGCGCCCATTCATCTGTTTCCAATACGGGAACATCCGTATGAACTTCGTCTCCGGGTTTCCTCCAACGATTCGCCCATTCTTTAGACATATTTTTGGTAGGATCAGGGAAACCGAAAGCATATCCTTCACTCAGATTCCGTAAACGAATCACATTACCGAAACTACCGATGAATAAAGCCGACAAGGTGAAGTTTTTATAATAAAAGCTGTTGGTAAAACCTCCCTGTAAAAGCGGTTGGGTCGTTCCGGAATATTTTAACCCTTCCACTTTATTCATTCCATACAATACTTTTTCATCTTTATCATTATAAAAAGTCGCCCGTCCATCTTCATTCAGTCCGGCATAACGATAGGACCACAAACCGTTAATCGGTTTTCCGATAACAGCTGCCGACTCATAACTTGATCGGTTAGCATTCGTTAAAGTTCCTACTGTCGGTTTCGAATATACATCCGTCACTTCATTTTTATTGTATCCGAAATTCAAATTGGTCGTCCAACGGAACTGGTCTGTATCGATATTGATCGTATTGATAGAAAATTCTACCCCGCTATTTTTCATTGCCGCCCAATTGACAGAAACTGTATTAAAACCGGTAACCTGGGATACTTCTTTCGTACCTAACAAATCCACTCCTTTTTTATAGTAATATTCAAGAGTACCGTAGATTCTCCGTTTCAAAAATCCGAATTCCAAAGCAATATTGGATGTATAATTTTTTTCCCACTTCAAACCCGGATTTTTCGGGGCACTAATGGTCAGATAACCTTCGGGATTTATCCCATCGGAAGTAGCCACTCGAGTTATCAGATCAGAATAAGCCTGTGAAGCAACATTTCCCTGACTACCATAAGAGCCGCGCAAAGTAAGATAACTTAGCCATTCTTTATCTTTCAGGAAATTCTCTTCTTTCATCTGATAATTGAATCCCACCGACCACAAAGGTTGGAATAAATCGTTGGTTTTAATACCGAAACGATTAGAGCCATCCGTACGTGCATTGACACTAATTGTATAACGATTCATCAATGTATACCCTAACGCTCCAAAATAAGAAACAGCAGCTGTACGATCAAGATTTTCATTCCAATAAGGGGTACCTACATGTTTTATCAAGTCCCATTGCGGCACCATTTGATGTCCCCGTTCATGCGTATACCCATAAACGGTATTTTTCAATTCTTCCCGTTTAGAAGTACGGATTTCCGCACCGATCATAATATCGATCCGGTGGATATCTTTAATCATGGGCATATAAGAGAGCTGATTCCGGAAAGTAATCGAACTGGCATTTACATCATTATCTCCCCGATATCCTCCATCTTTCCAAATATACACCGGATAATATCCATCCAGCTGATATACGTTTTCTTTTCTTTGTCTTACAAAATAACTATCTGAGGTTGCAACATCCGTATCTCTTGTGTTTTGTTTGTTAAAAGAAAACAAACTGGTAAATATCAGATCGGGGAACAATCGCCACTCAAAATCCAAATTACCGGTCACTCCGAAATTCTTAGAGTTTCTCCAACCTTTATCCCGATTTTCCAAGAAATTGTATTTCACACCGTTATAATACATATAATTATAATCACCGTTTTCGTCATAAGCTTTTTGAGCACGGGTCGTATAAATAGCCCATTCATAAGGATTTTCCCATGAGTCAACAGCAAAAAAACTTTTATTATCCCGCATCGAAGCATTCAAAGAAGCACCTAAACGGATATTCTCCCTGAGGTAAGTATTCACCTTTACCAAACCGGTATAAACCTGCTGTCCTACTTCCTTGGCCGTATGTTGTTCGTCCATATAACTACCGGAGACATAAAAAGTAGTCTTTTCATTACCCCCCGAAATACTCAAGCTATGCCGATGAGTAATAGCATTTCGGAATAAATATTTAAACCAATCGGTATTCACCGTTTCCAGTTCCTTTACTTTATCTTCAAATTGGCTCCAGGTCAATTTACGATCGTGTACATCTACAAAATAGCGTTCAAAATCCGAGCAAGTACCGTATTCATTGGCTTTAGCAGAAGAAGTATTCAACACTCCTCTTTGGATCATCTCCATATTGACGTTGATCCGTTCCTTGGAATTCATCATATAAGCATCTTTCAGTTCCGGACGCATCCCTACATGTACACTCCCGTTATAGGTTATTCGGGTTTTACCCACATTTCCTTTCTTCGAAGTGATCACAATCACACCGTTAGCGGCCCGAGTACCGTAAATAGCAGTAGCAGCAGCATCTTTCAGTACGCTGATGGATTCGATATCGTCGACATTTACGCCGCCGATACCGGAAGCGATCAGGTTACGGTTAGTCAGTATATCATCCACCGTCGCGTCTACCGGATCATCCAGAATCACACCGTCTACCACCCACAAAGGCTGTACATTCCCGCTGATAGTCGACGTACCCCGGATTCGGATCTGAGGCACAGCACCCGGAGCTCCGGAAGTGCTCATAATGGTCATACCGGGTACTTGTCCTTGCAAAAGTTTATCGATATTCGGTTGATTCACCGTTTTCAGGGTTTCCATATCTACGGTAGTAATGGAAGAAGTCAGTTTCCGGCGCTCGATTTTCTGGTAACCGGTGACAACTACTTCATCCATTTCGCTCAGCTCTTCTTCGAGGACGACATCGAGTTCTTTTTGTCCGGCATAATTCACCTCCTTCGTTTTCATACCGATAAAAGAGAAGCTCAGGACCATTCCATCGATTTTAGGAATTTCTAATTTATAAGTCCCGTTTACATCAGTTGCAACTCCCAAAGAAGTTCCTTTCACAAGCACCGAAACACCCGGCAGGGGGTTACCGGCTTTATCCGTCACTTTCCCGGATAAGACTATACTGTTCTGCTGAGCAGCAGCGGCTTTAAAAATGGTGATAAACTCTGCATTTTTTTCGAAAGTCAATCCTTTATCCGCCAGAATTTCTCTCAACACATTGTCTAAAGTCACATTTTCAAAGGTAGCTTTCACCTTTGCATTTTTATCCAGCATATCGTCACTGTACATGACGATACAGCCGGTTTGCTTCCGGATTTCTTCGAACAGGTGCTTATAGGTCGTTTCTCCCAGTTTTACATTCACCCGATATTGTGAAAGTACACTGGCACGACCACCTAAAACAAATAAGCACACAAAAATTACGGTTAAACGCATAACTAAAAAAGTGTTTCGAAGCACATTTCCTATCGGTTTTGTGCCCATACAACGATTTTTTTCCATAAATTTGTAAACATATTTTTATTAAACATCAATCAGAGGGTCGGTTAGTGGTTACGACACCAGCCGGCTCTTTTTATCTTATCGGTTATAAACCCTGACCACATTTTCCTTGACTTCAAAGCGCACATCCGAAGTCTTCTCGATAAAGTCGAGCATAAACTGCAGGCTATTATTCCGTTTGATCGCTCCGGTAAATTTTTTCTGCCCGCTAGCTGCATGGATAAAAAAGAAATCCACATCATACCAGCGACTTAATTCGACAGCCAGATCCTCGAGTTTCATCCCTTCGAAATCGAAAAGGCCGTCTTTCCAGGAAGCGTAACGACCGGCATTTACCTCCCTGCAATTCATTTCTTTAGAGACATTGTCCACTTGTACTTGCTGCCCCGGTTTTATATATTGATTCCGGCCGGCAGCTTCCACCACAACAGCTCCTTTCAATAGGGTGATTTCAGTGTGTCGTTCGTCCGGATAGGCCATAACATTGAAGGAAGTTCCCAACACCGTTGTCTGTGCGTTAGGAGTATGCACGATAAAAGGCCGGAGCGAATCCTTTACCACCTCGAAAAAAGCTTCTCCGGTAATAAATACTTCCCGTTTGTCCGGTCCGAAAACAACCGGATATTTGATCTCGCTTTCGGCATTAATCCACACTTTCGTACCGTCGGACAAGGTCATAACGTATTCTCCGGCACGTGGAACACTTAACAAATGGTATTCCAACGCCTTTACTATAGTATCTTTAGCCCGGTACACTAAACCGGCCATCGAATCCCCGGTTACCTGTACAATTCCTAAATCCTTATCGACCGCACTCCCCGAGACCAGTTCGACCTGTTTTCCGTCTGCTAAAGTCAGGATTGCTTTTTTCTCCCCGCTATTTATTTGTTCAACAACCTTTTGTGGGCATACTTCCGGCTGTTTATCGGAATGCAACAGCCAATAAGCCCCGATACAAATCAAAAAAAGTGCAGCCACCCCGGACAATAGTTTTCTTTTTCTGAAAACTATCGTTTTTCTATCGTTTTGTCCCTTGACCTGCTTTATTGCCCGGGATACATCGATCTTCTTCCATTCCCCGGCATAATATAGCCGATAATAAACAGCACAATATTTCCGGTAAATTTCTAAATGCCCTTCATTCTCTTCCAGCCAGCAACGTACTGCCCGTTCCTGTTCATCCGTCGCCTTTCCCTGCAATAGCAATGGAATCAATGATATAATCTCTTCCTCTCCCATTAAAAACGATCAATTCTTTGGACGAAGAAAACGGATAAAACAGAATAAACGGATAAAACTGCCGGATGGTAAAATGAGGAACGTATTTTCGATATAAAAGATTGATCAAAAAGAATTTAAGATAGTGGGCTATAATCGGGAAAAGGAAGTATAAATCCAAAATAATATACGAACGATTCTCCATATTTTAACAATAAAAAACGATCGTTTTTTATTGTCTCTATAAGAGAAACAGATTTTTTGTAAAGAAGGGTGAATGAAGAAGATATTTTTTTCTATTTTTAGGAAATAGTACACAGTTATCAGAGATAACTTTTAGAAATATTATACGGTTCAGTAAATTTATAGGTAGATTTATTTCGTTGCTTATTCGTCTCCGGTGATCGGAATTGGCGACCCGGTCTTGATTTGAGAAATAACATTCTATCTGGAAATAATCCGGATGATCCGGTTTCTTATTGCTGTAAATTTCTGTTTGTTTTTCTTTGCCGGTTAGCTCTGCCGTTAGATGAAGGGTTTTATGCCGGAAGACCATTGGAGCGGGAACGAGTGTCCGGTTAGGGTTTCCGAACGCCCGACCGGTGGTGTCTGACGAACGCAGTGAGGAGTTCCGCCGGTCAGTGAAGGAAAGCCTTAGCGGACCGTTCCAGGCGAACCGGTCTGACGGTATAAAGCCCGGAATCGGAATAGAAAGAAAAAATAAACCTACATTTAGGGGAAACATGTATATATACATCAAAATTTGTACATGTTTTTTGATTGTTTTTATAATCACGAATTAACTCTCTTTTGAGTGATAGTCGGTATAAATTCTTCGGCTATTTGATGAGATGAATTCTTTATTTATATTTGTTATTTCATACTAAGTGAGTGACAGAGTATGCAAAAATATATATTGATATGGAGAAAAAGACAGACAGGCAGGAAATGGATAAAATATTGTGTCCGCTTTTTATTATTGGGGCTTATCTTATTGTTGGGAACGATTCTGTTGTGTAATCGGATTATCATTCATAGTACTGAAAGTTGTTTGTATGATCAGGTAGAAACAATTCCCGAAAATCGGGTGGGGGTGTTGTTGGGAACTTCTCCGAAGTTGCGGGGTGGTCGGCCGAATCTTTATTTCAATTACCGGATCACGGCTGCTGTGGAACTCTTTCAGGCCGGTAAGATCAGCCGGATATTGGTCAGTGGAGATAATCGCCGCATGAATTATAACGAACCGGTTGAGATGCGGAAAGCGTTGATCGCCCATGGAATCCCGGATAGCGTGATCGTAATGGATTTTGCCGGGATACGTACACTCGATTCGGTGATCAGGGCTAAAAAAGTGTTCGGACAGGATCGGTTTACTATCATCTCCCAACGGTTTCATAACGAGAGAGCCCTGTATATTGCCGGGCGGAATGGAATCGAAGCCGTCGGTTTTAATGCGAAAGATGTCGATGTCTATAGTGGTGTTAAGACCCGGGTCCGGGAATTATTGGCCCGGGTGAAAGTTTTTATCGACATCGTTGTCCATAAAGGTCCCCGTCATTTGGGAAAACGGGAGATTATTCCCTGAAGTTTGTCCTTGAACGCACGTTTTTGTATCTTTGTCCCCATGAAGAACGGGGAGTTGCATACATTGATCGATTTGCTGGAACGGAGTTGCCTGAAGTTTCCGGAAAATGCTTATTTGTGGGAAAAGCGTGAAGGGGGGTATCGGTCGGTGACCTATCGGCAAGCTCGCCGGGAAGTGGGTGATGTGGCGGCCGGTTTGCTGGCCGGAGGTTTGCAGAAGGGCGATCGCGTTGCTTTGCTGAGTGAGGGATGTAACGATTGGGTGTTCGCCGAATTGGGTATTTTATATGCCGGTGGTGTGAATGTTCCCCTGAGTATTAAACTCACGGATAAAGAATTGATATTTCGTGTCCGCCATTCCGGGGCCCGTTTCCTGATCGTATCGGATTATTATGTAGCGACTTTGCGGCGGATAGAAGCTGAACTTCCCGAAATCGAAAAGATTTATGTCATCCGTTATTCTTCGGCTGAGGAAGGAAAATATAATTCTTTCGAACGTCTGAAAGATGAAGGAAAACGTTGGGTGACAGAGTACCCTGGAATGTTGGAAAAACAGGCCGCAACAGTTAGTGGGGCCGATCTGGCCAATATTTCATATACCTCGGGAACGACGGCCGAGCCGAAAGGAATTATGCTTACCCATGAGAATTATGTGAGTAACGTGTTGCAATCCGATTCCCTGATCCGTATTCCGGAATATTTCCGGATTTTGCTTTTTTTACCTTGGGATCATAGTTTTGCACATACCGTCGGGATTTATTCGTTTATGTATAACGGGGCTTCGTTGGCAGCCGTCGATTTCGGTAAGTCACCGATGGAATATCTGCGTAATATTCCGTTGAATATGAAAGAGATAAAGCCGCATGTGTTGCTGAGCGTTCCTGCTTTGGCCAAGAATTTCCGGCGGAGTATCGAGACGGGTATCCGGCAACGGGGATGGCTGATCCGGAAACTTTACGGACTGGGACTGAAATGGGGATATTACTATCATGGTCAGGGAAATTTCCGGGGGAAAGGCGGACGTATGCTACTGTGGCCTGTGGTGAAGCTGATGGATATACTGGTATTTTCGAAGATCCGGAAAATTTTTGGCGGTAACCTGCAATTTTTTGTCGGGGGTGGGGCTTTACTGGATACGGAATTGCAAAGATACTACTGTACCCTGGGTATCCCGATGTTGCAAGGGTACGGATTGTCCGAAGCTTCTCCGGTGATTAGTTCCAATTGTCCGCAACGTTACCGTTTCGGGTCTTCGGGACAGGTAGTGAAACCTTTGGAATTGAAGATTTGTGACGAAACAGGGACAGAAGTGAAGAAAGGGGAAAAGGGAGAGATCGTCATCCGGGGGAAGAATGTGATGAAAGGATATTGGAAGAATGAGAAGTCTACGGCCGGGACGATCCGCGACGGCTGGTTGTATACCGGAGACAGGGGTTATCTCGGTGAAGACGGGTCGTTGTTTGTATCGGGACGTTTTAAATCACTGCTGATTGCCGGCGACGGGGAAAAATATAGCCCCGAAGGAATCGAAGAAGCTATTGCCGAATTATCCCCCTATATCGATTATTGTGTGTTGTACAATAATCAGTCGCCTTATACGGCCGGCCTGATCGTTCCGAATAAAACAGCTCTGACCGAATATGTAAAACAACGGGAAGAAGAACCCGGAACGGTTGAAGCTTGTAAGCTGATGCTGACGAAATTGAATGAGGAACTGATGAAATTCCGTAAGGGTGGCATGTATGAAGGGATGTTTCCCGAACGCTGGTTACCTGCTGTTGTCGGGATCTTGCCGGAACCTCTGACGGCACAGAACGGAACGGTCAATTCAACTTCGAAGGTGGTGCGGCACAAGGTGTACGAAGTTTTCCGGGAAGAATTGGATTTTCTTTATACCCCTGAGGGAAAGGATATCCGGAATCCCCGGAATACGAAGAATATGAAGAGTATGATCACGTGGAAGATCTAATAAGAAAATTATGCGAAGGAAAACAACTGCTGTTCGAATAGGAAATGTGGTTCTTTCATCGGAAGAACCGGTGCTGGTTCAATCGATGCTGAATACGTCGACCCGGGAGGTGGATGCTTGTGTCGAACAGGCGATCCGGATTATCGAGGCCGGTGGCCGGCTGGTGAGGATTACTGCTCCGGGAGTGAAGGAAGCGGAGATGCTCGGGGAAATACACCGTCGTTTGCGTGAACGGGGATATACGACTCCGATTTCTGCGGATATTCATTTTGTTGCTGAGGCTGCTTCGGTTGCCGCCCGTTATGTGGAAAAGGTGAGGATAAATCCGGGAAATTTTGCGGATAAACGGGCCACTTTTAAGAAGCTGACCTATACCGATGAGGAGTATGCAGCTGAATTGGAAATCCTGCGGCAGAAATTTACGGAGTTTCTGGAGGTTTGCCGGCAATATGGAACGGCTGTCCGCATCGGTACGAATCATGGTTCGTTGTCCGATCGTATTATGAGCCGCTATGGAGATACCCCGGCGGGAATGGTGGAGGCTACGATGGAGTATTTGCGGGTGTGTCAGGCTTGTGACTTTAAAGATGTGGTGATTTCGCTGAAATCGAGCGATTGCCGGACTATGGTGGATGCCGTACGTTTACTGGTGGAGAAAATGGAGGCTGAGGGAATGTGTTATCCTTTGCATTTGGGAGTTACGGAAGCCGGTGAGGGTGAAGACGGACGTATCCGTTCGGCAGTGGGGATCGGAACCCTGTTGAATGAAGGAATCGGGGATACGATCCGGGTGTCCCTGACCGAGGAACCCGAAGCCGAGATTCCTGTGGCTTGCGAATTGGCCCGGATCTGTTCCGAACCGGAGTATCTGAAAGGGTGGACCCCATTGAAAGGAGAGTGTTCGAAACCTTGTATCGTGGCCGGATTGACGGGAGTAACCGTATTGGACGAACAGGTGATGAACCGGATCGGTTTTACCGTAAGTGAGGTCAATGATCCGGTATATGGTGACCGTTTGCATGCCGGTATAAAAGCACCGGAATGGATTTATACCGGGACATTGGGACCGGAATTGACTAAATTACCCCCGGATACAGGGGTTATCGTACCTCTGGAGATTCTGGATATGGCTCATGTCTATAACCGGAATGCTTCTCCGTTATGCAGTGTCGGAGCATATAAAAAGGGGGAACAGACGATCGATAGCAAGTACAGATTGGTGCAGATCTGCCGGTCCGAAGAACTGGATGCCGATTTAACCGGCCGGTTGCGGCAGGATGGGAAAGCGGTGTTGGTTTTGGCACTGCCTGTCGAATATCGCCTTTACCGGGAAATATTCCGCCGGATACAGGAGGCCGGCCTGACTAATCCGGCGATTATCCGGGCTGTCGTGCCGGGGAAGGAGAAAGAACGAATCCGTCTTGTGGCGGCTTCACAATTGGGCGGTTTTTTTCTCGACCGTCTTGCCGGTGGTCTTTGGATCGAAACACCGGAAATAGAGGACCTGACTTTCCCTTTGGAATTGAGCCGGAATATTTTACAGTCTGCCGGAGTGCGTCGGTATAAGGCAGAATTTATCAGTTGTCCGGGGTGTGGAAGGACATTGTTCGATTTGCAGGGTGCGGTGGCTAAGGTGAAAGCAGCGTTCGGACATCTGAATACGCTGAAAATCGCTGTCATGGGTTGTGTGGTCAACGGACCCGGAGAGATGGGAGATGCCGATTATGGCTATGTCGGTGCAGGGAATGGAAAGGTAAACCTGTATAAAGGCCGGAAAATGGTGCGTACTGCCGTCCCGGAAGAGGAGGCGATCGGGGCGTTGAGGGAGATGATAGAGGGTAGAAGCTAAAAGTTAAAGGCTAAAGGTTAAAAGCTAAAGGCTGAAGAGTAGAAACTAAAGGGTAAAAGCTGGAAAGGGAGAGGGTAAAGGCGGGGAGAAAGGTAGAAAGTAAAAAAAAGACTTTTAGTAGGAGGTGGGTGGCATGAGTGTTTAATTTTAAAATTTATTTTATGTCGGAACAATCGCCTCTGTCTTTAGGAACAGAGGATATTAAGAAATTATTGATGCGTTATGCTGTCCCGGCGATCGTAGCAATGACCGCTGCTTCGTTGTATAATATGATGGACAGTATTTTTATCGGACACGGGGTGGGGGCATTGGGAATTGCCGGTTTGGCCGTGACTTTCCCTTTTATTAATCTGGCGGCGGCTTTCGGCTCTCTGGTGGGAGTAGGAGCTTCTACACTGGTGTCTGTGAAGATGGGACAAAAGGATTTGAAAAGTGCCGAGGCGGTGCTCGGGAATGTACTTTTGCTGAATACCGTGATCGGTTTTTTGTTTATGACGGTATGCCTGATTTTTCTGGATCCGATCCTTTATTTTTTCGGGGCCAGTGCGGACACTTTGCCGTATGCCCGCGATTATATGAAGGTAATCCTTTATGGTAACCTCATTACTCATATTTATATGGGGCTCAATGAGGTGATGAGGGCTTCGGGTTACCCGCAAAGAGCGATGATGGCGACGTTGTTTGCCGTCTTGATCAACGGAGTGCTGAATGCACTTTTCATTTTTGTTTTGGATATGGGAATCAAGGGAGCTGCCCTGGGGACGATCTGTGCCCAGTTTTTGGCTTTGCTCGGGGTGTTGTACCATTTTTCCAGTCCGAAAAGTTTTATTCGTTTTCAAAAAGGAATTTTCAAGGTCAGATGGCATATTGTCGGAGGAATGCTGGCTATCGGGTTGTCGCCTTTCCTGATGAATCTTTGTAGTTGTCTGATCGTTTTGCTGATCAATAATGGATTGAAAGATTTCGGGGGAGATATGTATATCGGAGCTTATGGGATCGTCAACCGTATTGTGTTTTTGTTCATCATGATCGTTATGGGATTTAATCAGGGGATGCAACCTATTGCCGGATATAATTTCGGTGCCCGGCAGCTGTCCCGGATGATTCAGGTATTGAAATATACGACCTTATGTGCCATTACCGTGACCACTCTGGGATTTTTGATCTGTCAGATTTTTCCACGGACGATTATCCGGATGTTTACCGGTGATTCCGATTTGATCGATATTGCCGAACATGGGATGCGCCTGATTCTTTTGTTTTTCCCTTTGGTCGGTTTCCAGATGGTATCCTCGAGTTTTTTCCAGTCGATCGGGATGGCCGGAAAAGCGATTTTCCTGTCTTTAACCCGCCAATTGATCTTTTTATTGCCCTGTCTTCTTATCCTGCCGCATTATTGGGGTACTGACGGCGTTTGGGGAAGTATTCCGGTAGCGGATTTTATCGCTTCGATTACAACCGGGTTGATGTTGGGCTGGCAATTGAAGAAATTCAAGACCGGGGGATTGAATAATGCAAAAGATTCGGTAGCTTTGTAATAGAGTTTGTAAACTGATATTTATGGAAAAGAAAATAATCATCACCATCGGAAGACAGTACGGTAGCGGTGGCCGCTATGTCGGTAAGAAGCTGGCTGAACAATTGGGTATTGCGTTTTACGATAAAGAATTGATCAACCTGGCTTCGAAAGAAAGCGGCATATGCGGTGAATTTTTCGAGAAAGCGGACGAACGGAATTCCGGTAGCCTGCTGAAAGCTTTAGCTATGGGTTTTTCGATGAATAACGCCATTTTTCAAAGTAACGATTACCTGTCGAACGAATCGTTGTTTCAGATTCAGTCGGATGTGATCCGTAAAGTGGCTGCCGAACAGTCGTGTATCCTGGTTGGCCGTTGTGCAGACTATATTTTGCGGGATAATGAAAATTGCATAAGTGTTTTTATCAGTGCCCGTATGGAGGACCGGATCCGGCGGGCTGTCGAGTATGCTCATATCGAAGAGAAAGAAGCCGAGGAATATATCCGGAAAGCAGATAAATCCCGGGCTTCTTATTATAATTACTATACCGACAAAATCTGGGGAGCTGCCGAGTCATACGACCTGTGTATCAGTTCTTCCGTTTACGGTATCGACGAAACGACCGCCTTTATCCGGGAGTTTGTGAGTAAACGGTGAAAGCGGTATAAGCGGATATTTTTTCTTTCTATTCCGATTCCTGGATCTATACCGTCAGCCCCGGTCGGAAAAACCGGTCGTCGCAAACGAATCAGTAACGAAATGATCTTAAGTACAGGCTGGTACGTTGCCTTTCATTACGGGTGACACAGGAATCGGAGAATTCCCTTTTGTCTGCATATAACCCTTCTCTGAGCGAAGATCCTCGAAACGCTGTATACCTGTCGGGAGTTTGTGTAATAAGTCATCTCCTTCACCCCGACATGGCTTCGGTTTTCCCAAGAGAGGCGAAGCGTCCATTCATATCGTCCTGTACGGGGACGGATGGATTTTGTGTGGTTGCTGGTGGCGGACGGGAGGTGGGGTACGGATGGAATGGCGGTAGCTCCTTGAAAAGTTGTGTCGGTCAGGGAGAGATAAAGACAGCCGACCGACTAAAGCGACTAGATTACCAAAACCGATCTCTGCAGGCGAATCGGTAACGAAATAAAACTACGTTTGTAGGCGTAAATGGTATATAACTGCTTCTATAAATTAGGATACTGGGATGGATTTATTGTATTTTTGTCTGATTTTTTCTAAATTTAATTTGCTGTATGGTGAAATTTCTATTATTTCAATTATTTTTTTTATTGTTTATAAATAATACTTGAGGATAAATATTATTTTCATTTTTTGTATTATACCAAACATTATTTTTATCAAGGTACAGAAGAGGTGAATGAAATGCTTCTTCTCCAAGTTTTAATCTTAATATTTTATATGATTGAATATTTGTTAATATAAATTTCACCTTATTGAGCTTATTGAAATATTTGGCAATAAAATGTTCTGCTTTAGTTATACAACCTGAGCATCCTGAGCCTGGAACTAATATAATTATTTCTGTTGAATCTAGATTAAAAGTACTCTTCTGTAATGCTTGATTATAAAAGTCCACATTATTAGTACATTGATATAAAAAGCAATAAATAGAATATAAAAAATGTTTTTCATTTAGATTATTTTAGATGGCATAACATAATGATTGGATTATCGTCTATTTTAGTCTGACTGATTAATTTCTCTATTACTGTTTTATTATAGTTTGAAATTAATGTATTTGAACTTGAACTATTATCTACAACTTTTGAAGGAAGTATGCTATAAATCAAAGCATTATCTACAAGATAGGAATAATCGGGTGACATCCAATAATCGATATCATTTTGAAAATAAGTTTCGATTTTAGCTACTCTCAGCTCTTTTTTCTGCAAAATGTTCAAATCTATAGTAATCAAATGCCATATCTTGTTTCTTTGGTATATAGTCTACGATTTAATCAGATTATCTATTATTGCTAAAAATTATTTTCATTCTTTTTAAATAGTTTCTTAGCGATTCTATATTGTCTTTATCTGGAATGAATACATTTTGTATAATATTGTTTGAATCTGTTGTGAATAATAATGGGGTAGCATATTTATTTATTGGAAGTTTATCTTCTTTTTTCAATGAAGAGATAATTTGTTTTCCTAAGAAGTTTTTTCTTAATCTATTTTCTATGTCATTTGAAAAAAATATAATATTTTTATTTTTTGCATAATCGGGGAATTCCGATTTTATGATTTCCCGTATCCCCTCAAGACAAGGTTGGCAAGCTTGCATCGAGAAATGAAAAACTAACACATTTTTTGCGGATTTATCTATTTGGGGATCTGTGTCCGAATAAAAATTTGTATTTTCTATTTCTTTTATAATTTTTGCTTTACTTGCTTCAATAATACGTATATAATCATGTTTTCTATTATGATATTCCTTGTATTGTCGGCATAGAAATATAGATATGAGCACTAAATTAAAAATAATAGTCGCAATGATTGCATATTTTAATTTCATAATTATTTTTGAGATGTACTATTAAATTAATGAGTATATTTATTGAAATAAGCCTGTAAATGTTTTTGATTTTTCAGACTTTATGTTTTTATTCAATCTGCTGATATACAGCTGTAAGAAGGAGTATATATTGTAGATTAATAGCGGATTACCAGTGTTTGTAAAATGCATCTGATCCTTTTACTTTGAATTAGTTAAGTGGTTTAATGGGTAAATGTACATAACTACCTTATCTATTATTTGAATATATATTCTATCAAATATGGATTAGAGGTTACATCATCGTAGTGTTTTATTATTTCCCGACTAAAAGTATCCAGGATATTAAGATTTTGATAATTAGCCATCTCGGAACTCTGGATAATGCCAATAGCCGTACTGTCATCCATATAATCGGCTACAAAGGAAATCTCTTTTTCTAATTTATCGAATACCGTACTTTTACCTGTCGGTTTTTCATAGAAAATATTGATACAGTCTTCTTTTCCTTTTATCTGAATGACAGTATACAGATAATCTTGATTTTGCCAATTTTTGTAATATGTACAAGGTAGATTGTCTACAACTTCTTTGAATTCCTGAAAGTTATTCCTGTCATAGTCCGGTATCGTTTTGAGTGGATCGTAGTCATGGCCGGGAATGAACCATTCGTATGCAATTTTGGGGCCTTCTTTACTTACACAATATACTTGGTCGAAAAGAAATCTGGAGAGGTAAGTTGTGTCGTTATAGGTGTAAAAAGAAGGCAGTCCGATAGCACAGTTTTTCTTATTTTTAATGTATTTGCCTGTAATTTTTCCGGATGTTCTGGAATAAATACTCAGGATGTTTTCATTGTGTTCGCAACAGAAAGCAATATGTTCCCGATCGATATATCCAAATTTGTGATAGGCGGGAATCTCTTTCGGAAGAGAAACTTTTGCAATAAATTTTCCTGTCGTATCGAACGTTAATAAATTTCCCATGGGATCCAATAGTTCAAGGGTTTGCTCATAGGGATTTATATTGATGTCGTTAAGAAAATTGTATTCTTCCGGTCCTCTTCCTTTTTGATTTATTTTAAATAGAAAATTTCCGTTGTCGTTGAAAACAAATACTATATTTTGTCTTGCATCCAGTAGGTAGATTGTTTTTTTATGCACGAGCACCTTGTCTATCTGGGCCATTAAGGAAGAATCTGTCGTTTCAAGTGGAATTATTCTCGCTGAAGTAAAAAGTGTTTCAGGAGGTAAGGAAGAAATTTTACCGATATCTACTGAAATACTTTTTTCATTGATTGTTGGTTGACAGCTGGAAAATATTATAATAAATATAATAAGTAGAAATAGATATTTCATTAAAATTTGTTTTTATTATCAAAAGAGAGTATGTCAAAATGTTATTCTATTCTCTTTTTATTTCTATTTGAGCTTGATTTTAATATTTGACATACTTTCTTTAAGTTTTAGTTTGTTAATTAAAAGGGTTTTGGACAAAGATGTGATTGGTCTCCTGTAAAATAGCATTTGAAGCTTGTGGGAAGTGATCCGTATTTATCTATGGCCCAACATCTACCCCAACCAGCATTTGAGCAAATAACATCAATAGGAGGCAAAGTCTCTCCAGCGGCTAAGGCTTCTATTTTATCGAATAGAAGTTCTAATTTTAAGTCATCAACATTTAGCATATTTGCAAAATTGAAAATTGTTATTACAATGCATACACAACTTCCTAAAATTAATTTTCTTTTCATATTTTCTGTTTTAGATTAAAAAAACTATATTGACTAAATATGCAATCCTGTATAATAAATGGATCATTGATGATCGCGTTAAATATTTATAGGTTCTTCAATTGGAATAAAGAAGTGTTTGAAACGTAAATCTTTTTTTCTTTTGTGTCATAAGTAATATGGGTGACAGGTTCCTCCAGTTTAAAATTGCTCAATAAATTTCCGTCCCAGTCGAATACCAATAAAGTTTGGCAGTGCTGGAAATTTTTTCCACTTTCTTTATATGTTTTTCCGGAATAGATGGCATAGATACGATCCTGCGAAACAGCTATATCTGAAAAACCGAAATAATTATTCTGTGAATAAGCGACATCGGGAAATCTGCTTCCTTCTTTGATATTTACTTTAGGGTAATGAAAGCAATGTTGTTGAATACGTTCGATTTGATTGCTTTCGATACGGCAGATGTCGATAATCCCACTGTACATATCTGCACAAACGAAAGCTTGATTATCGGGACGTGCTTTTAAAACCGTACTGGCATACAATACTCCTTTGGTCTTTTCCTGAATATTCGGATAAGACGGATGATCGGGATAGGTAAGAAAGTAGGCAGCCTTGTTTTCTTCCGGTGAGTATAATAAATATCGTCCTTCTTCATATATTCCTGTTGCAATAACAAATGGACCTGCTTTTATAGCTGATATATGCTGTTGCTCTGTTGGGAGTTGTATGAAAGAGGAAGCAGTGGAACGGGGTTGGGGGGTATTGGCTGTCGGAGTGATCAATAGTTTGCCTTGACGGAAGTCAAAAGCAGTAATTTCTGAATCGCTATTGGTAGATAGCGAAGTAACAGCTACTGCTGCATTGTGGCTTCGACCACGCGGAAACAAATTTTTCTGCGCTTGGGATCGCAGATCAATGTTTACCGCGTGGCGTAAACCAATCCGATCGCCTATAATAAGCTGATCACCTTGTTTTATAATACCGGAAACTTGGTATATTCCCTGATCTTTCAGATTACTGACTTGAACTGTTTTAAGAGTAATTGCCTGGTCTGTATTAATGGAAACAGATTCCGAATCCAAGGGATCAGATACCGAACAGCTAAAGCTGATTAACTGGAAACCCAATAATATGGTCTGTATCGTTTTTTTCATTATTTTTCAGGAACTTCAAAATGGATACCGTAAGTTGGTAAATTATTTTTCCAACAAATGCCGCCTGCTGTCTTACATTCAAAATTGATGGACTCTGAGCTTGCCAAAGCTTCAATATTTTTTGTTGAAATTGAAGCTTCATTTATATTTATGGATTGTGTTATAGTTAAACCTAAAATACACATGCAAAGAATGAATATTGTAATTATTTTTTGTTTCATATGTAGGTTTATGTGTTAAATTCAAGTCCAAAGTTATGAGCTAAATTAATATATGTTTAGTTTTGTAGCTGAAGAATTGTATAAGATTTGTATAATGGTAGTCAGAAGGAGGACAGAATTAAATGTAAGTCGATGGATAACTTTGGTGGCTATTACGTTGATTATTTTAATGATAGTTATTATTGTGATAAGTTCCTACCAAAAGCAATACCAAGTTTTTTCTGGTAAATTTGAATCTTCTTTTATTGAGTCTATACGGGAATCTAATGTCATTTGCCCTCAGTTAGGGAAAGAGCTTGTTTCTGCCAAAGATAAGTCGACCATAATTATTACGAGGGGTGGTATTATAAATTCCTGTAAAGTTGATACAATGATTGACATTGAGTCTAATGTAGTTCAGGCACTTTATGATATACGTGATCCTCAGCGTTGGAATTTGAAACGATTAGCTGGTATTTTACAACAAAAGTTTGAATACGAGAGGATGCCTTTTACGCTTGTATTGACTGACAGTACAGGTAAACGATTAGATTATTACGGGGTTGTGAATGGTGAAAATTTATTGGACGACAGCTATTCTGTTCCTATGGGCTTTTTGGACGGACACCGACTGACGGTATACTATACATTTCCATGGAAATATTTTTTTATATTGGAATGGAGATATATGATCATGGTTTGGGGAGGAATATTCCTTTTAGGAAGTTGTATTTTTATGTTATTCCGGATAATCCGTCAGAATAAAAAGCGAATGGAGAATTTAGAGCTTTTTGTGCAGGCACTTAATCATGATTTGAAATCTCCTATCAATGATTTGAAAATGAAACTTTATCTGATTCAGAAAGAATCAGTGGCTCCGTTTTCCCCTCAACAACAGGAATTATATACCTTAGCTCAGACAAAAACCGGAAAGTTGCTGGATTCTATCGACAAACTGTTACAAGATTCTATTGATTATAAAGGTTTACATGTAGAAATGAAAGAATTGGAGATCAGTACTTTTATACAACAGTTGACTGAAGATTGGCAAAGATCGGTGACAGGAGAGAAAGAGATAAAGCTTCAGGTGAGTATGCAGATGGAGAATACATTGATCCGGGCAGATGCATATCATTTGTCGAGAGCTATTTGGAATCTGTTGGAGAATGCATGGAAATATTCCGATGATCGGGTACAGATTGATATCACTTGCAGAAGGATAGGACGATATGTAGAGATTTCGGTCAAAGACAATGGACGAGGGATTGATAAGTCGGAACTGAAGAATGTGTTTAAAAGGAATTATCGAATTGTCAAAGGAGAAAACCGGAAAGTGAAAGGATATGGTTTGGGACTGAGTTATGTCATGATGATTGCCCGGGCACATGGAGGGAGAGTATGGGTGGAAAGCGATTGGGGTAAAGGGTGTAATTTTGTGATTCGTATTAAAGCATAGATGATGGAAGATATTATTCGACTTTTGTATGCCGAAGACGATCCGGATTGGGCAGTTTCTATCCGGATGTTATTGGAGGAAAACGGTTTCTCTGTCGTAATTGCAGAGGATGGATACCAGACCCGGGAGATATTTCAACAGATAAAACCGGATATGGTTTTGTTGGATATAGATATGCCGGGAAAAAATGGATGGGACTTGATCTGTGAATTGAAACGTATTGACGAATGGGTGCCCATTGTGTTCTATTCTTCATTGTATGAGTCTGAACGCCTGGAAGATGCTTTCAGTGTCGGAGCCGAAGATTTTATCAGTAAGAGTTGCCAGCCCGAAGAGTTGGTCAATCGATTGAAAGCACTTTATAAACGGGCATTGAAACAACAGCAAAGAAATGAGATTTGCAAACTTTCCGAACTTACGACTTTTCATATCACTTCTGGTGTTTTGATGATCGGAGACCATAAAGAAATTTTAAAATTGAACGAGGCTAAATTACTGGCAATTTTGTGCCGTTTTATAAATGAAAATATGAGTTCGGTGGATTTGTGTGAAGGGGTTTGGGGAAAGGGAATGGCTAATGAAGGGAAACGGTGTGCACTGAAAAACCTGGTAACTAATCTTCGGAAAGTATTATCTGAGGACGGGTCATTACAAATTATAAACAGACGTTGGAGCGGATATGCCCTAACCAATATTTGGACTCTCTGATCACCATATTGTGTGAAAATAATTTAGGGACAGATTTGGCTGTCCCGGAATTTTAGAAAGTAACCTGAAAACCGACGGCCAGAGCTTCTTTGAATTGCAGACGGGGGCCTTTGGTTCCGTCTTTTTGTAAGATTTTGGTGTCGTTGTCGTAGATCATATTGGTGGTGATGTTGCAGGAGAACCATTGATTGATAGCCATGTTGAGTTGTACATCCCAGCTGATATCGACGTTCTGGGGGTCTTTCAGGTAGTTACTGTAAAGATTGAGCCGGGAGAACACGGTCATGTTTTTCAGGAATTCGTATTTGGCTTCCATGCGTAAGTTAGCACCGAATTCGGAAAAGAGGTGTTTACCCGGGGTAACTCCGAAATCTCCCTGGTCGGAAAGGATTTTACTGCTGACGAAAGTTCCTCTCCAGGTGGCTGGAGTGAAGGTCGCTGTAAACCAGCTTTTGGGGGTCCAGGTGAAACCGGCACCGATCAGGAGGTATCCCGGAGACATAAAACGCGAGATAAACACGTCCGGGTCGACGTTGTAGTCGTATCCTTTAGCAAATTGGGTCTGGAAGGTCATCAATCCACTGGCATACCAGTTTTTCGCTATTTCGTATCCATAGGTGGAAGACAGGTAGATTTTGTCGTTTGTTTTTTTGGTGCCGTCCGATTTGGTTTTATTCAGACCGTAGTCGAGTTCCAGACGATTGTTCCAGAGGTGTTTCGCCTTTTTATAGTTGGCAAAGTAGTTGAATTGCAGGTTGAATCCTACTGCGTTATCACCTCCGGCAGCCCATTGGCTCAGGCTGACTTGGCTTAAGTTTATCCCGATGTTTCCACCCCTTTTCCAGGTGGTGTCCGTTCCGGGTTGTGCGTATGCCGGTACTAAGATTCCGGTTAATACGATGATTCCTAATGTGTAAATTCCGCTACGTATCATTTTTTTGTTTTTTTGGAAGTTTACGGAAATCGGGTTGGTGAAGTTCTGATTCGCCGGGATTATAAGTCGGGCAAGTTCATAATGGTTTACGAGGGAAAAATTTTTAGCGGGGAAAGATGAACTATTTTTTCGGATTGGAGTATAACAAAGAAAATAATAGGATTATGTCATTTCTTTGGTTTATTATTATCGGAATTGTGGCCGGATATGTGGCCGGTAAGATTATGCGAGGCGGAGGTTTCGGATTGATCGTGAATCTGGTTGTCGGTATAATCGGAGGAGTATTGGGGGGCTGGTTGTTCAGTCTGCTGGGTATTTATTCGACCGGTGGGATTATCGGCAGTCTGGTTGTGGCTACGATCGGGGCGATCGTTTTGCTATGGATTGTGTCTCTTTTCAGCGGACGGAGGCATAGTGAGTGATCGGCCGGATTATCTTTCTATCGGTTTTCGGTAAAATTGTTTTTGTACGAAGTAGTTTTTTGTTGTATCCAATCGGTGACGTAAGGTGTAACCGATTGGATACCTTGCTCAAAATGGCAGTATGCGTTTTTATCCTATAATCCATTTACTGCCCGGTATGAGCGAGATTATCTTTGTCGTCACGAAACAACAGATAAATGTCGTTGCTGCAATACAGGGAATGGCGGCGACAGTAGGAAATGCCAGGTTATGCTTGAATACCGTTACCCATAGGCCGAGCCAAAATATGTGCATCAGGTACATGCCGTAGCTGAGTTTCGATATTTCGGTGATGAGCCGCGGGGACTTCGGCTGGTTTATACAGCTGAACATCAGGAAGGTACCTGTAGTAAGGAGCACACAGTTGATGGTACAGAAAGCCCATCCGATTTCTATAACAGGAGTGGACAGATTTTCTCCGGGTATCGCCTGGATATAAAACGAGTAGATCGTCCACACTGCTCCGATAATCATCAAAGCGATTCCTGTTCTGAGGCGTTTGGAGCGGCTCCAGGTGAGGTGGGTGTGCATATAATGTGCCATGACCAGGTAACCGAGGAAGCCGGAGAAATAGAACAGCATGTGGAATTCGTTCCAGAAACATTGTCCCCAAACTTCTCCCCACCAGCGGTTGAGATACGGCATGCAGGTCGATAACAGGAACAGGCCGATGAAGAAACGTTCTTCTTTGGCTGTAGCTTTTTTTAGCCAGGGAGATATGACGGGAATAATAAATAAAGGCTGATCAGGGGATACATAAACCACAGGTGTCCGGCCTGTGTCGGGAAGTTGAGTAGTATTCGAGATAAATCCTTTACCGATGTTTCTGCATCTATTTGTCCCCACAGCAGGGGCAGGGTACTGTATAACACCATGAACAGAAGAAACGGGGGCAGGATACGGATGCAACGCTGGCGGTAGAACTGCCAGGAGGTCAACTCTTCTTTCATCGGTGTAAGAAGAAAGGCGGAGACGATGATGAATAACGGAACAGCCATACGTGAGAAACCATCGTAAATGGACACCCACAACCGATCGGACTCATTGGCCAGAAAAGATTGTGGTCCTGCCATGTCGGTGGAACCGGCGGCGCCATAGAAATTTTCACTGGCATGAACGACTATAACCAAAAAGCATGCGAATACGCGCACGTAATCCAAAAAAACTATACGCTTCATTTTTTTATATTATTGTTCGTGTGTAATCTAAAACAATTATAAAAAATCCTGCGGGAGTGGACCTGCAGGATTTTTGTATCTGGATAACGATGATCCGATTATTTGGTCAGTGCCTGTGCAACAGAAACGGCAACAGCTACAGTCGCTCCTACCATCGGGTTGTTACCCATACCGAGGAATCCCATCATTTCTACGTGGGCAGGTACGGAAGATGAACCGGCGAACTGTGCGTCCGAGTGCATCCGTCCGAGTGTATCGGTCATGCCGTAGGAAGCAGGGCCTGCAGCCATATTGTCGGGATGCAGGGTACGGCCCGTACCTCCGCCTGATGCTACTGAAAAATAGGGTTTACCGGCCAGTACACGTTCTTTTTTGTAAGTTCCGGCAACGGGGTGTTGGAAACGGGTAGGGTTGGTAGAGTTACCGGTGATGGAAACATCTACGTCTTCTTTCCACATGATAGCGACGCCTTCGCGTACATCGTCGGCTCCGTAGCAGTTTACTTTTGCCCGGGGGCCGTCGGAGTAAGCTTTGGTTTTAACAACTTTCAGTTCGCCGGTATAGTAATCAAATTCGGTTTGTACGTAAGTAAAACCGTTGATCCGGGAGATGATCATAGCAGCATCTTTTCCCAGGCCGTTCAGGATCACCCGCAACGGATTTTTCCGAACTTTGTTGGCCATTTCAGCGATTTTGATAGCACCTTCAGCAGCCGCGAAGGATTCGTGGCCTGCCAGAAAAGCGAAGCACTGTGTTTCTTCGCGTAGCAGACGGGCTGCGAGGTTACCGTGGCCCAGGCCTACTTTGCGGTCGTCGGCTACCGATCCGGGAATACAGAAAGCCTGCAGGCCTTCGCCGATAGCTTCGGCAGCATCGGCCGCATGGATACAATTTTTCTTGATTGCAATAGCAGCCCCGACTACGTAGGCCCATTTTGCATTTTCGAAACAGATATTCTGAGTCTGTTCACATTCCAGATAAGGATCGATTCCTTTTGCGTCGCAAATTGCTTCGGCTTCTTCGATAGAAGCGATGCCATAGGAGTTCAATACTTTGTTGATCTGAGCGATCCGACGATCCTGACTTTCAAATTTTACTTCTCTTTTTGCCATAGTGTGTTCCTCCTGTTTTATTCGTGACGTGGGTCAATATATTTAGCTGCATTGGCGAAACGTCCGTAGTTTGAAGTGGCTTTCTTCAATGCTTCGTTAGCGTCGGTGCCTTTTTTGATCAGGTCCATCATAACACCGAGGCGTACGAATTCGTATCCGCATACTTCGTCGTCTTCGTCGAGAGCCAAACGGGTTACATATCCTTCAGCCAGTTCCAGGTAACGAACGCCTTTTGCTTTGGTAGAGAACATGGTTCCCACCTGGCTGCGCAGACCTTTACCCAAATCTTCGAGGCCTGCACCGATCACCAGTCCGCCTTCAGAGAAAGCACTCTGTGAACGTCCATATACGATTTGCAGGAATAATTCACGCATAGCTGTGTTGATCGCATCGCAAACCAGGTCGGTATTCAATGCTTCGAGAATCGTTTTGCCCGGCAGGATTTCTGCAGCCATAGCTGCCGAGTGGGTCATTCCTGAACAACCGATAGTTTCCACCAAGGCTTCTTCGATTACCCCTTCTTTGATATTCAGGGTCAGTTTACAAGTCCCCTGCTGAGGAGCACACCAACCGATACCGTGGGTTAAACCTGAGATGTCTTTGATTTCTTTTGCTTTCACCCATTTGCCTTCTTCAGGAATTGGGGCCGGTCCATGGTTCGGACCTTTTTTGACAACACACATGTGTTGTACTTCCTGTGAATATACCATTTTTATCGCTTTTATAGATTAATATATTGCTAATCACCACTCGTTTAGCGCATAAACCGGACAAAGATAACCTTTTGCGGCAAATAAAAAAATAGATCAAAGGACATATAATTGTGCAGACGTTTGCAAAGGAAAGTGTCGAAATTGTATTTTTTTTAATTGAAATCCTGCGCTCGTTCCATAAATCGACACTTTTGGTCGATAATCTGTAAAATCCGGTAATAGTGGCTTCTTCAATTGAATGGTAAAACGGGTTAAAACGGAAAAATGGTATAAGAATCTGTAATTTAGATACGAAGACTTTTTTGCAACGCAGTATTTTTGTATGTAGAATTTTTATTGAATAATGCAGTGGTAAGCGCTGGAGTTGTTGTTACGAGCGATGTAGCTGTGAATACGGTTGTCGGCGGTGTACCGGTAAAATTTATCAGGATTACTATGGCTTCGGACGGTATCGTGCGCTTGTCGAAAATTGAAGTTTGGCCGGAATATCTCGATGCGTATCTGAAATATGCTGCCGAAGTCGGTGAAATATCCTTGCGTTGTGAACCCGGTGTATTGACTATGTATGCTGTTCGTGAAAAGGAAAATCCTTGTCGGATAACTATTCTTGAAACATAACTTTATCCAATAAATACCATTATGAACAAGATCTATTTATTTTTAGTATTCAGTATTTTAACAACAATCGGTATGGCACAGGAAAAAATCAAACAAACAGCGGGGCGTGACCAGTTGGGAACATTCGCTCCCAAATTCGCAGAACTCAATGACGACGTTCTTTTCGGCGAAGTCTGGAGTCGTACGGACAGACTCGGCTTGCGTGACCGTAGTTTGGTAACAATCACTTCACTCATCAGTCAGGGGATAACGGACAGTTCGCTGACATTCCATTTGCAATCGGCCCGGAACAACGGCATTACCCGAACAGAGATTGCAGAGATTATCACGCACATCGGTTTTTATGCGGGTTGGCCGAAAGCTTGGGCTGCGTTCCGGCTTGCCAAGGAAGTGTGGGCCGAAGATACGAACGGTGAGGATGCGAAAGCTGCTTTCCAACGTGAGATGATCTTTCCCATCGGAGAACCGAATGCGGCCTATGCCCGGTATTTCACCGGCAATAGTTATCTTGCACCTATATCGCGTGAACAGGTTTATATTTCCAATGTCACGTTCGAGCCGGGTTGCCGGAACAATTGGCATATCCACCGCGCGAAAAAGGGAGGCGGACAGATGCTTATCGGTGTTGCCGGACGAGGTTGGTATCAGGAAGAGGGTAAACCAGCCGTAGAAATTTTACCCGGCACAGTGATCCATATTCCCGCTAACGTGAAACATTGGCATGGGGCAGCAGCCGACAGTTGGTTCGCTCACCTGGCGTTCGAGATTCCGGGAGAAGGCTCTTCTAACGAGTGGCTCGAACCTGTAAACGATGAAGCATATAATAAAATTCAAAAATAAAAACCGGCTTTCTATGTATAAATTTATATTCGTATTATTGGTGGTCGTTGGAATGGCGACTGCCTCGAATGCCCAAGAAAAACAAAATATGAAACAATCGGATAACAAGCCGCTTGTTGCCTATTTCTCGGTGACAGGAACTACGGCACGTGCAGCTGAGAAATTAGCCCGGGTTACGGGTGGAGAACTTTATGCGATAACCCCTGTCGAATCGTATACAAATGCCGATCTCGACTGGAATGACAAAAGGTCGCGTAGTTCGGTAGAGATGAACGATCCGAAGTCGCGTCCGGCCATTCAGGAAGCGAAAAAGAATATTGCCGATTATGATGTGATTTTTATCGGCTATCCGATCTGGTGGAATCTTGCTCCACGTATTATCGATACGTTCATTGAAACTCATCACCTGGCAGGTAAGACTCTTATTCCTTTCGCTACATCGGGTGGAAGCGGCATTACCAACAGTGTCGGCGCATTGAAAAAGGCTTATCCCGACCTGAACTGGAAAGAGGGAAAGCTATTGAACCGAATGGACGAGAACGGTATCCGTGAATGGATCGGTAAAACGTCGAAGGATTAGCGTAGCCCGGAAGGGACGCTGATCTTTTTCTGGCTTTGCCGGAAAGACCTGGCATTTTGTACTTGTTCGTGTTCGGTGACCCGGTCGCTTCTGTCGGTCAGTTGGCTTTTTCTTTCACTGACCGGCGGAACTCCTCACTTCGCAAAAAAACTTTACGTTACATTTCCGTCAGACACCAGGGCGTTCAGAAAAAAGTAAGATACCACTCGCCAGAGCTCCAATGGTCACCGAACACAAATACCTTCGACTGATGCTAGCACTTCATGGGAAACGAACGGCGACCTTAAAAATATGAACTCCTACAAAACAGATATTTTCTGAACCCCTCATATTAAGATTTTGCTTGTAAATCAGTGTTTTATAAAAATCCGGTTAGGTAACTCAGGTATTCCTGCTCCGATAGAGGCCTGTCTTTTTATTCAATAAAACTTTCCTTCTCCTTCCTTTGACTTGTAGTGCTGACGGCACAAAACCCGGAATCGGAATAGAAAGAAAAAATAAATCCTGGAATTTTTTAGTTACGACAGTTACAGAAATCAGATCTAACCGCTATAATAGTTGTAACAAAAAAAATAGACGATTATTTGGGTTAAATAAAATACAAAATGTGAGACAAATGTATGAAAAATTTATACAAACTAAACATCTAGCCGTCAATTTTATACAAAAATTTGCGCATAAATACGATTTGACAAGTTATTACGCTAATATAATCGTTCGTTTAATCTTGCAAAATCACAGACCATGAAGAAATTACTGTTTTTTATCATCTTGTGTTCTCTCTTTTCTTGTTCGACAGAGACACAGGAAGAGCAACCGGTCGTTACCGGAAAAAATTTTGCCTTATCCCTGTATAGCACAGATTCTATTTATCAATCGGGAATCGATTCCTTGTTCTTATTCTATTTCCCCGAGAGTTCGACTCCGGCCAAACCGATCTATTTTCAACAAGAGTTGGCTTGGGGAGATCCGATTGTCCTCCAGGATTTGGAACCGGAACCTCATACCTTTATCACGGTAGCCTGTTCGGGTTCTCTTGAAGAATTAAAAGATCTTCACATGGAGCTTCATCGGAACTATATCAGAATCAACAGACACGACAATGTCTCTGAAAACCTGTTTGGAGGAGTATTGAAAGCAGATCCTGTCTCTGGAGAAAAGAAATTTGAGCTTCAAAGGTTAGTTGGTGGAGTAAAAATCAATATCACCAATTTTGACTCTTTAAATATACAAGGTTATCCTAGTTGCCATATTACAAATTCCCCTGCATGTATCTGTCTGGGAGATTATGAAGATGAACCTGTATATTATGACGAATATATACGGACAGACAATTCCTGGTACTATGTTTTTCCAACCTATGGAGTGGTAAAAGGAATGATTGAAATCGATTACCTCGATGAAAATGGAATTAACAAAATCAGAATGTTTGAGTTTACCGGTAAGCATGCAATCGAAGCCAATAAAAAACTCGAATTGAATTTCATGCTCCGGAAAAAAGCCATAACGAAAAGTGGAGCCGAAGATTGGCAGTTGACTCTCGAAGAAGAAGTAAGCGTTTTATAACCCAAAAAGAATCAAGATATGAAAAAAATAACCTATAGCATCGTTCTGCTTTGGAGTGTTCTTTTTTGTTCCTGTCAAAAGGAAGATACGCTCACGACAGTCCCTGACGGAGGAGTACAACTGAATTTCAGCGGAGCTCAGGCCAACCTCAGCGCAGAGGAATTAAGCAATATCGTCGAAACCTTTCACGTGCTTATCTACGACGAAACAGGAAATTTCGTCAGACATAGCGAATACGAAAATCTGAAAAGTGTCTCTCCGGTCAAACTTCCTATCGGACAGTATACTTTCGCTTATCTTTCCAATATCAAATCGGATTTAATCGGCGGTATTCAGGAAGATAAGAAATTAGAAGATATCACCCTCTCTCTGGAGGAATCGGAAGGCAATGTTTTAAGTGCCGGAAGTATTTTCAAAGGTATCGATACCCTCACTGTTGGAAAAGACAACAAGAGTAATGCCGCCCTGCAACGCCTTGTGGGACGCATGGATATCGAACTCAAAGGGATCGGTAACGATGTGACTGTGAAATCGGTCGCTTTAACCGGATCACCTGAAAAGATTCGTTTCAGCGGAGAAGCCGAAGGAGAAAGCATCAAACTGAATATCCCGATGGCTAAAAAGCAGGACGGTGTATATACCGGTCAGGCCATCACTTTCCCCACCACAGATTCTGTCGCTTCACTCGAATTTGTACTGGAAAGCAACGAAGGCGTTAAAACATTTGACATTCCTTTGAAGAATAAAGTTGAAGCCAATAAAATCCATACCATTCATGCCATTTCTAACCTGACCGGAGGAATTTGGAACATCACCTTCGACATGGAAACCACTCCATGGGGTGCGACTGTTTCAGAAGATGTGACTGCTGATGAAGCACCTTTACAGGATACCGTATGCCTCCATTTTACTTTTACCGACGAGATAAACATAGGTAGTATCCGGGATATCAGTCTATTACTTGAAAATAAAAAAAGCGGTTATCGGATTCCTTTCTATTTACCTGGATTATCATCGGATAAGGATACCCTGTTAATTACACAGTATTTCTCTGACGCAGCATATGTAAGTAGTGGAGAATACATCATAAACGAATTCATTTGTCTGGACAGCCTGGGTATGAGACTTTATGACATCAGAATGTGTAACCCGCAAACCCTGGTAATCGATGAAAACGGAACAGCCTGTCTTCATTTACCGGCACTACCTACAGTATCGGAAACCGACCGTCAGGCTATGTTCGATTTACGGGATGCTTTACCTGCCGACAATGATTACGCTTTACAATGGAAACGGGCAGGTCAAAAGATCAGTTTATGGGAAGGGGTTACCCTGAACGAGGAAGGACGGGTTGTCGGAATCGGATACGACGAACTCAAGTATTTAGGCAACTACGCAACCAAAGCGATTGCCGGGACAATGAACGAAACAGCTACTCCCGATGAAGAATACGGCGCTTCCTGGAGTCTGCCGGAATCTTTTAAACAATTGACAGCACTAAAGATTTTCAATTTCGATGATAATCCGCTGACAGAGATTCCGGCATTCCTGAAAGATATGACTACGCTGGAACAATTATCCATCAGCTGTACAGATGAAAATACACTTCCGGTATTTCCGGCAAATTTACGTTATCTGCTTGTCTATTCGAATACAACAGTGTTTCCGGCCCATATCGCCGATCTCACCCAACTGGAATATATCGGTCTCGCTGGATTTAATAAAAAGGGCATCACCATAGAAACCGATTTCACGAAATTGAGCAATCTCAGAGTACTGGAACTCGAAGCCGAGATGAATATAAATAACAATACTTTCCCGGCCAGTTTATGGAACTGTTCACAATTGAACGAGCTGACGCTCATAGGATTCAACAATCTTCAGTTTCCGTCGTCTCTGAATCTGAGTTCACTCACAAAGTTGGGGATCTGTAATACCGATCTGCAACCTGTACAAATCGAACCGATCAGGAATTTATCCCTCACTTCACTGGGTATTTCCTCGCCGGTATTCAGTAAAAACGGGTTCCCGGATTGGATCGGTACAATGACCACGATCACCGATTTAAGTCTGGAAAATTGCGGGCTCACCACTGTTCCAGCTTCTCTGGACGGACTTATTAATCTGACTAGTCTGAATTTATGGGGGAATCCTGATTTAAACGGTAAACTTCCCGAAAAACTATTGGAAAAATACAACAACAACAGTTTACGGGTCGATATCGAATCAGATTCCGATTTTGTTCCGGACGGTATCCTTCTTAAAATCACTCCCGGATATATCTCTACATTCTCTGCTGCAGGGGATACTTGCCGGCTGACCGTCGAGAGTAATACCGATTGGGTTGTTGAAATTAGCGAAGGCGATAGTGAATACATCCATTTCTCCCGAACCACGGGAAATGGGAATGCTACTGTTATCCTTACCGTTGACGCAAATCAGGGAATTGAAGAATACAACAACAGCCGTTATTTCAATTTCTCCTTCATAGCCGGATCTCATCGCCGCGATTTCTATGTTTACCAACCTTACGAACAAGTAATTTTGAAACCGGTTTGGTGGAATCAACTCGGAGAACGTTACCTGGGTGAATACTCTGCCATAAAATACCGTTTGATCGTTGAACTTACCGGTCAAACCGAATTCGCAACGACAGAAGAGATGACCGAAGCGGCTAAAACATTGAAAAATTATCTGGCAGAAAATCCGGTATACGATGAGAACGGACAATTGATAACGGTTCCTTATGCCGGTTAAACGGATAAATGTTAACATTAAACTGAATCAAAGTGAAAAAGATATTTTATTTATTTCTGATTTTATCACTGGCATTCGGATTGCAGAGTTGCGGCGGATCGGGCGGTAACGCAGACGATCCGGAACCCGGACCTGAACCCGGAGCACCCAAAGCCAAAGTGTCCTTTGCGCTGAAAAGTGATATAAACGGTGTTCAGGACAATGACCTGAAAACTGCATTAACCCATTTGCGCCTTTATTTGTACGACAAAGACCAGAAATTGGTATCCGTAAATAAATACACTTCCGCAGATGCTCTCAAAGCCATCGAATTGGAAAAAGGAAATTATACCGTTGTGTTGATCGGGAATGTTCCGGAAGACGGGAATATTTCCTCCGAAACAATCGGTACGCCACTTTCCGGCATGTCTGTACAATTGACAAAAGCAGAAGGAGCCACCCATTACACTCCTTTGGGAGATGTGATGTTCGCTAAAAGTACTCTGACGGTCGACGACAAAGACCTGACGGTCGGCTTAAGCGTAAAACGGACTCTATCTGCCACGAAAGTGCAGCTAACCGATTATTCCGGTCAGATTTCCGATGCCGGGGTCCTCGTACCCGGAGTCGGTACGATGTTCGGATTCGGTGACGATAAATGGACCGAACCAGGCACTGTCTTCGTTACGATGAAAGCCGGAGCCATCACCAAAGCGGCCGAAACCGGAAAGCAATACAGTATTTTCCTGAATGTCACCATCGTGAATACAACAGGAGAAATTGAAAAGAAAATTCAATGCAATATTATTGCCCGGGACGAAACCGGACAGGTATTGGCTGCCCAATTGCTGGAAGTGCCTGCTACGACCCAGCCCAACACCGAGGTGTCACTCAACCTATCCGTCGAATCGGATCCTGCAGAAACCGGAAAAATCAATATTTCTGTCAGTGAAGTGGAGGTGAAGAACGAAGAAGGCAAGAAAGAAAACGTCACGCCGGACGATATCACAAAGCAGGAAACCGATATCGATCCCGACCTGACTCCCGAAGACTGGACGACAGGAAATGAAGAGGATATTGAAATCGGTACCAAAGAAGATTTCATCACTCCCGGCGGACAAGAGAACGATTGGCAACAAGGAGAAGATGAACAGGTCACTTTCGACAGTACTAACCTTCAATTCCGATAACAAAATACACCGAGGGTGTCCAAAAAGGCAAAATACCCCCTTGTAGAATCGGATATTTGATTTCAGTCTCCAATAGGGATACGAATAAATCGAGGGTGCCAAATACTTTTTGGACACCCTCGGTAACTTTTTAAATCCGGTTAACGGATTCTTTCAATCCTCTCTCTATTTTTTCTTCCCTTTTTTAGGCATGATTTCCTGATTTGTTTCCTCTGCCATATAACTGGCTTCATGTTTTTTCTTCATGCCTTTCGGTTTTTTGTTTCCAGCTGCTCCCATGGCTCTATTCTCATTTTAAATGGTTAAATAAATTGATCATAAATAGGAGTAGTCAACGGTTATTAAAAATAGCTGGACTGCTCATTCTCCGCTTAGGCAAATCTTATGCCAGAAACAAAAAAAAATGTTTACATCGGCCTTTGACACGAATCCTGCCTTTTTTTCATGAAGATTTGTCATTTTCCAGCAACCAAGTATAAGCTTTCATCGTTCAAATAAAAAAATCAAAGACATGAAAAAAAGAAAAAATAACATCTGGCTGACTATCGGAGTCATTGTCATCTGTGTATTATTGCTTTACTGGCTTTTTGCCCGTACGCTTATCGTCGAAGACGAAGAACTCGGGACTACCGATGTTCCGGCACTTATCGAGCAATCTCCCGGTGAATAATCCTTCGCCGGATCCATTCGTCCAGGGAATAGCTGCCGGCTCCGCCCCACAGCAAAAATACATACACGCCCAGATAAAGTAAAGGCAACTCTCTCACTGCAAAAGGATCGGCACCATGAATAACGAAAAAAGCCATCAGCATTCCGAACATCAAGGGGAGAGCAGCCAACCGGGTCATTAACCCGAAGATCAGCAAACACGAACATCCCACCTCTGCAAATAGAATCAATAGGAGCGATAAGGTGCTACCCACGCCTAAAGGATCAGGAAAAGTAGCGCTTAAAGTCGAAAAGGACGCTAATTTCGCCCACCCATGACTCAACATCATTCCTCCTATAAACAAACGCAGGAAAAGTAAAGCTCCGTCCAGATGTTTCCGGTCAGAAGCTACTAATTTCAATAACAACTCTTTCATAAAACAAACTTTTTTTATCTTTCTACGGAAAAAGGTTTCCTAAAGTTCGTCATTTATTCTTTACCCCTTTAATCACATCCACAATCTCCTACCCGGAAAATATCATAACTAACGGTTATACAGGCTTGTAAAGGAAATACATTCTTACCCGAAATTCCCCTGGAATGCATCAGATCATTCAGGCCGGCACTCACCCGGCACATCACATTCAGATGTTTCACGATCCGGTATTCATAGCCGAAAGTCAGGCCGGCATTCCATTTCTCCGTTTCATCGTCTAAAGCGACAGCCGGATCCGGTCCCGATACCCCGGATTTATTTTGAAAATAATAACCGGCATATCCACCGAAAAGCAAAGATGCCCGGTAACAGTTCAGCATATATTTAAGATATACCGGAAGTTGTAGTTCCTTTAGCCGAAACCGTACCTTCTGCTTCCGGTCTGTATTTTCCCCTGGGGCATACCGGCTATCGAACCGATGGTCTGCATAATTGACTTCCGTACCCAAAAACCATTTCCGGGTAAAAGGAATAGTCATCTTCAATCCACCGACCGGCACAACAAACATCCGGACATCGCGGAAAGGAATTCCCACCGACGTTCCGCCACCGGCCTGCAGGGCCACCGCCAGATCATAATCCTTACGCCTGACCAACTGCCCGGAACTTTCCACCCCGATCAATAAACCCAAAAGACAAAAAACAATTCCTTTCATATCAAAGCCGAAACCATTATTTTTTCAGAATGATCGTTTTTTCCGACGATTTGACTTTCAAACTCTGGAAATCCCATTGCCGTACTCCTTTCTGGAAATCCAGCTCATATACATTTTCATTCCAGACAATCTCCAGCCACACAGCCACTGTCCCCGCAGCATTATAACGCCCTTCCCTGATCCGGACTTCCACCGGTCCGTATTGGCGATCGGTAAACGATTGCTCTCCGGTAAACACATAACTTCCCGGCGTACGTCCTTTATCGACCTGTAGCCCGGCTATATCGACATAAAACTGAGGTCCCGGACCATTCTCGTCTTCCAGGATCACTTTATCGTCCAGGGTCATATTCATCTGTCCTTTCTCCCAAAACAGATTGACCGTAGCGGCTTCATTCATCAGTTGCTGATTCCCGTCGTACATCGGTCCGATATATATCCCCGGCATCACCTGCGCCATCTCCGGGATAGGACGCTGCAAATGATAAGTGATGTGAAAATCATACAGATTACGGTAAGCTGCCTCCAGCAAATAAGCATAATATTCATCTACTGGCGCCCAGTACGACAACAAATTCTCCAACCCTATCCGATCGAGAGTCAATGTCAGAGCATTCATATCCCCCTGAGGAAACAAATCCATATAATCACCGTCCCGGCCGATCCGGATATAATCACCACTGTAGTAATAATCGTAACCGAACCGATCGCCGTCCGGACAATTGACATCGATCCTTCTTTTGGAAAACATCAGCTCATCTCCCGGCAAAAACAACAGGTTTCTCTCATCCAGCAAATAATGGAAAAAATCGAATAATTCCGGCGTCTCGAAATCATCATACAGCTTATAAGAATAATCGATATCGTAAACATACCAGGAACCTTCCCGCAAAATATCTTTATATCTTTCCGCGTCTGAATGACAGGAAGAGAATCCGCTCAGGAACAATACCAGAATTAGAATCCACGAATAACTTTTCATACAACCGATTTTGTGTTCTGTTAAATATCACAAAGTTAGAAGGATTTTCTTCAATTCATGGAGTTCCGGACAAATTGTTTTAAAATGCTTTTCTGCCGTCTATAGGGCATCAGGCCACTTTCACTTGTTGAAAAGCAGCCTCCAGGACTGCAGCTGTAAGTGACAGCCCTACTCTTCCCATAGAGATGGTGTAACCTGCTTCGGTCTTCCCGCAATACCCCGGAACAACGGCCATTCCCCGAAGCCCCCTGAATTCCTGCCGGGCTGCCCGGCAACTCTCTTCCCACAACACTTCCGGAGCACCGAAATTCCCATCCGTCAGCATAAAATTACGTGAATCGTGCCATTCCGCCTGATCGAACAATTTGCTGAACAACAGAGAAGCCAGAATATCTCCCTTAGCCAGGATATAATCCTTCATACAATGAGAAGATTCACGCAATACTCCGACATGATGCAGAATACCGTACAAATCGTTCAATTCCTTCTGCAATTCAACTTTATACTCTTCGAGCTTCCGTCCGGCTAAAAGCTCATAAGCCAATTGTTCATGAACCTGTTTTAATTCATTGAACTCATTTTCAAATCCTGCTCCTCTCCGCAAACTCAACCCATACAACTGCCGCAAACGGGGCATCACGCCCTTTAAAGCCGATACCACTACAATACTACAACAATTCTGCTCTTTTATTCTATTTTTAATTTCTGCCAGGGTTTCCTGATTCTGAAGGACAGCACCCTTGAATTTCATGACTAACATACCTTTTGAAATTTTTAAACGATAAACTTTAGATTAGAATCCTGAAAAGCCAACCTCCGGCAGCCTCGGCCGGAATAATATACGGATATACAGATTGGTGATATGACAACTTAAACCCCCATAGGGGTAATAGTTGTTGTTGTAGTGGTAGTAATAATAGAAACAGCAGAGAACGAAACAGACAAAATCCGATCCTCCGGCTGACAAACAGTCCGGCAATTCAGAATAATATGTTGCCTTTCGATCTTCATAACAAAAACAAAACTAAAGGAAATATTTTCGAATAACAAATATCCGGCAATTTTTTTGACGTCACACGCTGAAATTTAACAACAAGTATATTTTTCCTTCTGAATTTAAACACGAAAAAGTGGAAAATGACGTTGTAATCGTCGGGAGCCTATGCATAATTAGTATCCGGATTTCATCGAATTTTCGGAAATCCGGGTGAAGTGTGTTCTGTTTCGATGTACCTATAGAGGTAATATTTCGATCCAATATCCATCGGGATCGCAGATAAAATAGAGGCCCATGTCGGTATTTTCGTAGCATACACATCCCATTTCTTTGTGGAATGCTCTCACTTTATCATAATCTCCCGGGACACGCAGGCAAAGGTGATACTCTCCTTCTCCCAGATCGTAAGGTTCTTTCCGATCGCGCAGCCAGGTCAATTCGAGGGTGAAAGACGTTTCCCCGTCTCCCATATAGACGAGGATAAAAGAACCGTCGGAGGCGGTTTTCCTCCGTACTTCTTTCAATCCCAAAGCTTTTTCATAAAACCGGATACTTTTTTCTAAATCCAGTACATTGAAATTGAAATGATCGAATCTTCCTTTTATTTCCATTGTGTAAAATTAAATTAGTTTATCGTTTTTTCTTCTCCTGGTTTTCCGATCGCCAGAAATCTTCCGCCACGCTTTTCGACATACTCCCGGAAAGCATTCGCTTTTTCGTATTTTTCCCAAAAGTGCATAGGAGCGAATTGCAGGGTACGGATCCGGTCGACAAATTCCCGGCCTCCCCGGGTGTAATCCTTGCCTAAACGCGGATCGACAGGAAAAAGGGCTAAATCGACATAGTCGGTTTCCCGGGCCAGAGTTTCCAGTTCCTGATGATAAAAGTTTGCGGCTTCTCTGATTTCTTCTGGGGTGGATTCCTCCTCCCAATGCCAGTTGTTCAGGTCGCCGGCATGAAAAATGCGCTTATCTGCGACATCGAGCAGAAAAGAAATGCCGATGTCGGTAGAACCGAAGGCTTTGATTTTTAATAGATCATCGTTCCATTCTTCTCCTTTTTTTAGGAAAATGGCATCGTGAAAACACGCTTTTTGGCTGTCGCGGATATCTTCGGACAGGATATACCGGATGTCCGGTCTTTCCGGTTTCCAGGAGAGTATTTCCGGGTTGAAATGGTCCGGGTGGGCATGGGAAGACAGAATATACAGCCTTCCGGGGCGTTTCAAAAAGTGCCGGTGTACATAAAACTCCGGGGTATCCCGATAATAATCGATCAAAATGGCAAATTCTTTGCTTTCAATAATAAAGCCACTGTGGTAGATATAAATAAGTCGCATCGGTTTCATGTAGCAAATATATATTTATTTGGATGAATAAATTTTGTTCTCTATAAAAAAAGTAAGCTCATCTCAATCCATGATCAGTTGTTTTACGAATTCGGTTTCGGGGTGTTTACAGATTTCTTCCGGTGTTCCGTCTTGTTCGATGTGCCCGTCTTTCATAACTATGATACGGGTTCCGAGTGTCAATGCTTCCCGGATATCGTGTGTGATAAAAACGATGGTCACTCCCAGTTCGCGGTGAATACGGGTAATTTCGGCCTGCAACATTTTTCGGGTGATTTCGTCGACGGCTCCGAACGGTTCGTCCATGAGCAGGATGTCAGGATTGGCGGCCAGGGCGCGTGCAATTCCTACTCGCTGGCGTTGTCCTCCGGAGAGTTCCGAGGGATAACGGTCGAGCATTTCCTGTTCCAGACCGACGACTCCGATGAGTCGTTCTACAGCTTTGCGGGTACGTTCTTTGTCGTGCTGGTTAAGCAGGCTCGGTACATAAGCGATATTTTTCCGGACAGTCATGTGAGGAAACAGTCCGATTCCCTGGATGACATAGCCGATATTGCGGCGTAGAAGAGTTTGGTTCTCTTGCGATATGTCTTTCCCGTCGATATATATTTTGCCCTGAGTCGGGGCCGATAATCCGTTGATAAGCTTGAGCATCGTAGTCTTTCCGCTTCCGGAGCTACCGATGACAGTCAGAAATTCACCTTTGCGGATCTTCAGATCGAATGCTTTCAGAATCACCTGATCCCCGTAAGCTTTCGTCACTTGTTCGAAACGTATGATATCATTCATGCTATCTCAATAATCCTTTCTTTTTCAGAAAATCGGCAGCGACGGTTTGTTCCGGTCGGCCGGCAATATCGACCTCGTAGTTCAGTTCGGCCATTTCGGCGTTCGTCAATATTCCTTTCATTTTTTCCAGCGTTTGTTCTAATTCGGGATGTGCCTTTAAAGTCTCTTCACGGATGACGGTGGTACAATAGTAGGAAGGAAAAAAGTTTTTATCGTCTTTCAATACAGTGAGGTTGGCTCCATTCAGTTGCCCGTCTGTGGTAAAGATATTCATTACGTCGACTTTCCCCGATTTAATGGCTTCGTATTTTAATCCGATATCCATATCGCGGGTCTTTTTGAATTTCAGGTCGTAATACTGACAGAGGGCTTCGTAGCCTTCGTGAATTTCGAAAAAATCGTATTCCGCTCCGAAAATAAATTGGTCGGGATAGCGCGCTAAGTCGGAGAACCGGGTCAGGTCGTATTTCTTAGCCAAAGGTTCGCCGACCGCCAGACTGTAGGTGTTGTCGAATCCATACGGACTCAGCCATTTTAAATGGAATTTTTGTTCGTATTCTTTTTTCAAAGTCTCGTATAGGGTGTCCGGAGGTAGTAAACTGTCTTTTTTCAATACCACGAGCCAACCCGTCCCGGTATATTCAGGGTAGATATCGAATTCACCTTTTAACATAGCCGGATGGATATTGCTGGTGCCGCCTCCTATCCCTTTGGTGATTTCTACCGCGAGACCGGTATCTTGTTCGATCAATAGTTTTAACATTTCTCCCAGGATGAACTGTTCGGTCATCGGTTTGGTGGCGATACGGATCGTATTTTTCCTGTCTTTGCAAGCTGTTGTCAGGAGAAAAAAGGCGAGCAGGGGGAGTAGTAGTAAATCTCTTTTCATGGTCATATCAGTTTGCGTTTCTTTTTGATGTGGGTTTCGTAACAGCCTATACCCCAATCGGTGAGTAGGGCTAAAACGGCGATCAGAAGGCTGCCGGCCACGGTGAGCACCCCATTGTTGGTCGTGATGCCCCGGTAGATGGCGACACCTAATCCTCCCGCTCCGATGAAAGCAGCAATGCCGGCAAGTGCGATAGTCATCACCACCATATTCCGAAGACCGGAGAGGATCACCGGAAAGGCAAGCGGAATCTGGATTTTATAAAGAATCTGAAACGGGGTACTTCCCATCCCGCGGGCGGCTTCGATGATCTCCCGGTCGATGCCGGTGATACCGGTATAGGTGTTGCGGACCATCGGGAGTAAAGCATAGACGGTCAGGGCAAAAATGGCTGTCGTGTCTCCGATGCCTGAGAAGGGAATCAGAAAACCGAATAATGCGATGGAAGGGATGGTGTACATGAAGTTTGTCAGTCCCAAAACCAGGCTACTCGAACGACGGTAACTGCTGATCAGAATTCCCAGGCTCAAGCCGATACACAAGGCAGCGACGATGGCTATCAATGAGATTTCCAGATGTTGCAGGGTGAGCTTTAAAAAGAATTGCCACCGATCGGCGTAAAGTTGGAATAGTTCCTGAATCATAGCAGAGGCAGATTTAGAAATAATAACCGATGTTTATATTAAAACGGGCATGCCAGGAATTGCTTCCGATTCCGGGTCCGAAAGCGTCCCGGTCCGGTCCGATCCAAGCCTGGTGTTTGCCCATCGCATAATCGATATAGGTCTGGACCGGACCCATGTTCAGTAAAAAACCGTATACATTTTGAAAACTATTGTTGAAATCGGTATGCCATTTTTGGATAATGCCGAAATCATGGTACATCATGATGTTGCCGAGCCATTTCCAACCGATCGGGAAGGTATGGGAAATGCTCAGGGTGTATATGTTGGCTTTGGCAGCAACCAGATAAGGAGCTCCGTAAGCCGTCATTACGACCAGATTCCGGTCTTCTCCGGGAGCATTTTTGGGGTACATGGCATAAGTAGATACCTGGGCTTTGAAATTTAGGCGGTGCCAGTCGAACATGTAGTGTAGGGCAAAGGCGAAATGGGAACCGTTACTTCGGGTATCGATGTTGTAGAGTTGGCCGAATTCGGCGGAGCATCCGACCTGGTGTTCGACCTGATTGCCGTATTTGTAGATCAGTTGTGCGTTGAGTTGGTTGATTTCTTTGTTCCTGCCGGCCACATCGTAACCATAACGATCGTCGGAAGTCTCGGAATTTGCTCCGAACAACAGTTCATCGGCATTTTTGAAAAAAGCTAAGGCATATTTCCAATGTTCGTCGGAATGAACGAATTTAACCCCCATATCGGCATCGTCTTCGAGACCGACATAATAGGAGATTTGGAGGAAAAAGTTGTTACCACTTCCGGGTTGGAGTCCGAAAGGCACTTTAGTCAAACCGATTTCGAGGTGATTTTTTTCAGAAAACCGATACCCGATCCAACCGTATTTGAGCATAAATCCACCGAAAGCCGTACTGTAAAACCGGCAATCGGCATCCAGCAGAAAACCTTTGTAAGAGGCTGTCGGACGAAGCATAAACACATCGTAACCCAGATCGCCTCCCCGGTCGCGATGTCCTGAGTTCCAATCCGAAAAGTTATAATTGAACCTTAAGGCTCCTCCGAGTTTGAATTGCGGACGTTCTTTTCTTTCCTGGGCGGATAAGGGTAAAATAAAAATAAGGTACAAGCAAAATATAAAATAGTATTTCATTGTGTCCTGAATTTAATGTCACTGGCTTTGCCCTACAATCGTTATCCCGGTATAACGGATTTTTTCGGAGGAAAGTTTCTTCCCTTACCATGGTCCTGTTAAATTGTATTAAATACAGAACCATTTTTTCGGGGTAACGATAAACTCACTGACAGATGATATATAAGCCATGGACTTTTTGAATTATACAGACTGGCAAGATACAGCCGATACTTTACATATGTTGTTGCAAATGAGTGGTAAAGTGAAATTGCTGTATCGGGCGAAACGGCCAGAATGGGCGCATATCAGGCAATATCTCACCCTGGACGGGATTTCGACGGGAATCGTTCCTGAGGCACCTGTGCCTTTTGAAATTAATTTCGATTTCCGCGAAGATCAGGTGGTCTTCCGGAATTACAACGGAAAAACCGAAAAGGTGGCCTTGGAGGACGGGAAGAGTGTCGGAGACTATTACCGGCAGTTTATGGCGGCATTGAAACAAATCGATGTGCCGGCCAGAATCGATGTGAAATCACAGGAATTTTATGATCCTGTCGATCTGGATAAAGACGGGAAACATCGGTCGTATCAGAAGGAAGCAGTGTTGTTGTGGCTGGATAATATGCTTTTTGCCGATCGGGCCTTGAATCGTTTTCTCGCCCCTTTCCGGGGAAAAGTGACTTGTCCGGCTTATTATTTCGGTACGATGGATTTGTCGTGTCTGGTGTATAGCGGTGAGGCCGCACCTTGGGGCAGAGAGGATAAGGTGATGCAATATGCTTTTGATGAAAAATGCTATGAATGTGGATTTTGGCCCGGTGATCCGAATTTTCCGAAACCGGCTTTTTATGGAATGCCTTATCCGTTTGTGAGAGATCTTCAAGGTAACGATAAATTTTTACGGCCCGATAAAGCTTTCTTTAAACCGGAAAAACAGGAGTTCTTCTTTACGTTGGAGGATGCTTTGAATTATCCTAATCCTGAAAAAATGGTCATCGATTTTTGCCGTTCCGGCTTCGATCTGGTACAGGAACTCTCCCGTTGGAAAAATATCGATTGGATCACCCGCCCTTTGGATTATCCGGAAAAATGACCGTGGCCCCCGGAAAATTTAGGACATAAAAAAGGAAGCCAAGCCTTTTTTGACTTCCTTTTGTGGGCGCTGAGGGATTCGAACCCCCGACCCTCTGGGTGTAAACCAGATGCTCTGAACCAACTGAGCTAAGCGCCCGTGCGATCTTATCTGATTGCGGGTACAAATGTAGATGAATTTTTTATATTGGCAAAATATTTTAGAAAAAACAGAAAATAATTTTTTGTCTGTTCTGAAAATGGCAGAATATCACATATTTATGCAGGCCGGAAACCTTTGTATCGATTCTGATTTTATATATATGTATTTTAACTATATATTAACAAAATAATTAACATTTATTTGTTGGTTGGTTGTTGTATTTGTCTGAAATGTCCTTACCTTTGCACCGTCTTTAAAAAAGATTGTTTTTCATAAGTTTGTATGGTTTAGGTTAGTAGTTAGTAAATGTTTAAGGGTCGGTTCACCGGCCCTTTCATTTTTTATTTTACTCTCTCTTTTTTTTATTTTCGATGTTCTTTGCCGGTATTTTTTCGGAGGTTCGCTTTTCTTCCCTTGCTTTTATCTGTATTTTTGTGGGATAAATTAATCTTTATTTTATGACTGGAATTCTTGAAATCGAAGAAATGGAGTTTTTTGCCTATCATGGTTGTTTCGAGGCAGAGCAGACTGTTGGAAATAAATTTAAAGTATATGCCTGTTTGCACTATAATTGTGATAAAGCCGCTGTTTCGGATCAAATTACGGATGCTTTAAGTTATCAGACGGCTTATGAAATTATTGCTGTAGAGATGATGAAACGTTCTCATTTGTTGGAACATGTCGGGCTGCGTATGCTGGACGCCCTTTATGCGGCTTTCCCTCAATTGCTGTATGCTAAGATTAAGATTTCTAAGATGAATCCCCCTTTGGGAGGGCAAATTCGGTGTACGAGTGTGACTTTGGAGAAATAATTTTGCAGATTATTTTGGAAGTTGACGAAAACATCCTATCTTTGCATCGCAAAATCGCAACAGGGTCGGTTGGCCGAGCGGTTAGGCAGCGGTCTGCAAAACCGTGTACAGCAGTTCAAATCTGCTACCGACCTCAAAAGCCTTCGAAAGTTATCTTTCGAAGGCTTTTTTGTATCCGGTATCTTGAAGGGTAGGGCGGCGGGAGTTTTAGTTCCGCCAATCTCTTCTGAAAAAGGGACGCTGATCACAACAAATCGCAGCATGGGTTTGTCAGGCAGCTGTCCCTTTTATATCCTGTGTTTTAACGGCGTTCACGGTATACTACATCTGCAATCCGGGCAAAACCACTGTACTCTGTCCGTTTGCTGACTTTATTGTTTATTCCGTCGATCTTATAGAAACCCAGTGTACCTCCGTTATTGTCCGTGCTGTTTTTATCGTATGAACCGACCATCAGTTCGAACTGCCGGGCCATAAATTCCTCCGATTGATCGTTGAGCAGAGTCAGGAGGGGCTGTTGGTAAAGATTGAATTTCAGGAAGGTGACTTCGGATGTCGAAGGCAGAGTGATCACCGATTCGTAGGTGGTATTGGTGGCCAGATTGTACATATGCACCTTATTGCCTTCGGCATAAAACAGAAAGGGAAACTGGGAATGGAAAGCGAACCGGCTGGCTTGATCGAAGCCGGGGGCTTGTAAATTTTCATATTTCGATTCCTGTACGAATCCGTTACCTCCCATATTGATTCCATAAATGTGGCGTTGGCCGTTTTGATCCTGAAGGATGGCATACACCAGACCATTGGAAAAACGTGTACTTTCCATATAGATCAGTTCCATCCCGGTTTTAAAACTGAACAGGGCCTCTTCGGGGTCTTGCAGGGGAGATAGGATTTGTTTCGGGTTGTCGGTAGTTCCTGTCGACCAGCCGACGAAACGCCGGTTATCGGTGTCGTAAAAAAGGGCAGTATTACCATTGCCGGGGCGTGCCATACTGACTCCTACGTAAGGGGCGACTTTAAATTCAGGAGCCAGGCCACGTTCGGAAGTATTGATCGGATATTCGAAAGCAGCACCTGCTGTACCCAATGCCTGGCAATAAGCATTCCCTTTGTCGGTGACACAAAAGTTCGCCTCACCTCCATACGAGCTACCCGAATTCAGGGAGATGTAATAAACAGGTTCTTCGTCTGCAGGAGGTATGATAAAATCAACGGCTTTTATATTCCAGGATTCGTCTGTTTTGAATGTTTCCTGGTCCAATAGATAGGAACCTTTTTCTGAAATCAGGTAAATGACATCTCCCGGATTGGCGAAACGGCTGGGGGCCCAACCGAGCATACGGGCGTTTGTCACCTCCGGAAGTCCCAGGGAGGCGAGCAGGTCGTAGGCCGGGAGTGTTCTTTCTTTAGAAAGTACGGAGATCATATCCAGCCGGACACGATTTTGAGCTCCTTCGTTACAGAGTACCATCCAGCCTTCGTAAGTGGGGGAGGTGACTTTGATGTCGAATAGTTTTGCCGTCTCCCTGCCGGTTCTGATATCGGTGACGATAAACATACATAAGTAAGTATTGGCTGCAAAGGTAGCCAGCGTATCCACATCCTTTCGGCCGTTTTTATTCAGGGTTACTCCCCAATATGCCCCGTTTACGATCGTACCTCCGCTTTTCAGTTCCATTTTATAGGTGAAAGTGAAGTTCGGGTTATCCTCTGTAATGATTCCTTCCAGAGAAGATTTGACTGTGGGGGCGGCCACAATGTGTTCGGCTCCCCCGACGACTTCCAATAATTCCGGCAGACCTTCGATCGTGATTTCTGCCACTTCATGATAATCGTAATTTCCTTTGTCGTCGAAGCACGAGCTGATCAGGGGAATGAACAGGAGGACGAATAGTTTGTATCGTTTCATAGAATTTTGATTTTCAATGTTATTTTATGTTTCGGTTGTTATTCATATCGGGAATAGTCGACCGTATAACCGTCGGCCAGTTGCATGTAGGAACCGTCCTTATCTTTTACGGGGGTATCGTTATCGGCTTGTTCCTGAAGGTAATTACGAACAGCTTTGGCGGCGAATCCGAGGCGTCCGTAAGAGACTTTCGCTCCGGCCTGCCCGGCTTGCGACCAATCGTTCACTGTCCAGCCCATGACCGAATTGACAACGATGTATTTCTGAGGCGTCCAGGGACCGAGGAAACCTTCACCGAACCAGGACCAGTAAGTCGGTTCGGAATATTGTTCGTTGAATTTGAACGTATACCGGGTACCGTCCAGGTTTTCGCTGCTGGAGTTCCATTGGTTCGTTTTTTTGTATTCGTCGATCCGGGCATTGAAGTGTTCGTTTTCTATAAGGTGCAGAACGACTGTAAGGGTACTGTCGAGTAAATCGGGCGTACGGTAAAAGGTGATTCGCACATAGGCATTACTCTTGCCGGCTTTTATTTTTAACGTGTCGAGGTTCGTATCGAAATGCACGCCTTGGATTCCGGTACTCATTTCTTTATCGATTTCCACTTTAAAAGGGCGGTCGTAGTCGGTGACATTTCCCATCGTACGTACTTCGGCCGAATAGGTGACATTGTTTTTTTCGGCAGCTGCTCCGGCAAAAGTGAATTCGGTGCTGTTGGAATAGGTGACAGTGGTGCTTCCCCATATATAGGAAGCAGTCCGTTGAAAATAGAGAGCGGCATCGTCCGAGGTGTAGACCGGAATATCTTTTGTCTCACAAGCTGTAAATATCAGAGGCAGAAGAAAGAGATAGAGTATTTTTTTCGTTTTCATAATATGCTGTTTTAACGGTTTTCGATTTCTTTGGCCGGCATGGGGGGGACGTAACGGGCGGCACTGGCCCCATAAGTAGAGGTGTTGTGCCCATTTTCGGTATTCAGGATGTTGACGAACAGCCGTTTGTACATAAAGAAAATCTGGCCTTCTCCCCAAAATTCACGGAGATATTCGATACGTAGTTTGCTCATCAGCTCATTTTCGTCTGTAATGGTTATTTCGGGCAGGCCCCGCAGAGTGCGGATTTGGTTGAGCCAGCTGTTGCCATCCGATACCTTGGGTTCGCATTCGGCTGCGATATAATACATTTCACTTAAGCGGATCAATGGCATGAAGCTGCTGTAGAATAATTTAGCATCTCCGTCCTGAATGGCTTTGTACTTGGTGAATATATGACCCGTGACTCCGATACTCGTCGCCTGAGCCCATTGGGATTGATAGCGGTAATCCTGGGTTTCTCCTGCAAACAGATTGCCGTCGACGAATGAGTTACGGGGTTGTAAAAAATTGTTTCCTGCATTTTCTGCATCGAAACTGTAGGTATAGATATCGCCCCGTTTCTTCATGTATATCCCCATCAGGACTTCGGTAGAGAATACCCGGTCGGGATCGACATTGTTAGCCAGTAGTTTGTTGGGATCTACCGGGGGAAACCATTCCGATACCGTCTTATCTTTCAGGAGTTTATAGGCTGCTTGCAAAGCTTTGTCTTTCTCGCCGGCATAGAGGTATACCCTGGCTTTTAAGGCCAACACAGCGTAATAATTCATCCGTAATTGGCGGTAACGCAGATATACCTCGTTTTCATCTTCCAAAGCGGAGGCCATAGGGCCTTCCGGGATGACCGGGTCTTTGGCCAATAGTTTTTCGGCTTCGTCCAGGTCGCGCATGATCTTGTTGTGAACGATCGAGTCGGCTGATAATAGGGGAAGGTTCATGATTTTTACCGATTCGTTGTAAGGGATGGATGGGGCCGAAGGATCCTCTTTATAGATGGGGCCGAATAAGCGTAACATGTCGAAATGAAGGAAAGCCCGGAGGGCCAGTAATTCTCCCTTCATCAGATTGGTTTCGGCCGGGGACAGTATGCCCTGCTGCGTAGCCAGATTTTCCAGGATGACATTGCAATTCAGGATGGTCGTGTAGGCTGTGGCCCAAGTCGACTCGAGTGCCTTGGAGACATTTTCCTCCGCATATCCCCAGCTATTCAGACTGGTCAGATAAGTGCTTTTAGCCAGGGGAGCATATCTTTTTGAAATGACATCGATCAATTCGTATGAGAGATTTTTGCCATATAACGAATTGGAAGTTAGGTTGTTGTATAAACCGTTCATGGCAGTATAGTACCCCCCCCGGGTCGCCAAAAGTTGTTTTTCAGTATATTGATCTTTGGGCTGGACATCCAGAAAGCGATCGCATCCCGTACAAATTCCTCCCAATAAAATGAGGCTTAGTAATATTAGAGTTTTGAAATTCATCGTATTCGGATTTAAAAGTTAAAAGAAAGTCCTAATTCGAGGCTGCGTGCGAACGGATAGAGAGTTCCCCGTTCGGATTTGATCGTGGAAGCTCTGAAAACATCGCGCATGGAGGCTTGAATCTTTAGATTGCTCAGACCTATTTTTTTGATCCAGCCTTCATAAAATTCGTAACCGACATAAACGGATTCCATACTCAGGACGTTTTCTTTCTGAATGAAGCGTGAAGACATCGGCGTACTGGCTGCATTCGCGATGTCTTTGAAGCGTACTTTGTCGCCCGGATTTTGCCATCTTTCGTACAAAGCCCGTTTATCCTGGTTTTTATTCAAACCGCTGACGGAAATATTCTCGACTTTGTTGAACAAGGCTTCGTTGAATACGCTGGCACCTGTCTGGTATCTGAAATTCATGCTGACAGAGAACCCTTTGTAGTTGAGAGAAGTCCCGATCACTCCTTCGATTTTGGGCCGGGTATTTCCACAGATCACTTCGTTGTCATAAGAAAAGTCGTAGGTGTAATTGCCCTCTTTGTCGTAGAATAATTCCCGACCTGTAGAAGGATCTATCCCTGCCGATTTCACGGACCAGATATCGTCGGGGTCTGCTCCGTTGTAATATCTGACCGTGTTGTGGCCCTGGCCGGATTTATTGAGCTCGTCGAGTTTATTTCCGATCTTATCGAGTTTGGTTTTCTGGGTTCTCAGGTTACCCCGGACGAGCCAGGAGAAACGTTGATCCAGTTTCTGTATGATGTAATAGGAAGCGGAAAGCGTCAAGCCTTGGGAAATCTGTTTTCCCATATTGGTCAGGTAACTGCTTGTCCCTGAAGACAGGGGCATGCTGATGTTTATCAATAGGGGGTCGGTTACTTTGTGGTAATAATCTGCTGTGATATTCAGGCGTTTATCGATCAATGTCATATCGATACCGATATTTTTGTCCAGGGTGATCTGCCAGTCGAGGTCGGGGTTACCGAGCTGATTCAGTACGGCTCCCATACCGAAATAATTCATAGAGGCCAATTGAAAATTGAATGTCGTCAGTGTTTTCGACGAACTGAAGTTTTGGTTGCCGGGGTTACCGATCGAGGCCCTCAGTTTTAGGAAATCGATCCAGGTGAGGTGATCTGCAATGAATCTCTCTTTGTGCAGGTTCCAGCCTAAGCCGACAGACCAGGTACCGATATAGCGTTTGGAGGCTCCGAATACGGAAGAGCCGTTTTCGCGCAGACTGAAATCCATCAGATAACGATCATCGAAAGAATACCCCAGGTTGAAATAGCCGTTCATCGACCGTGAAGTATTTTCGTAATAGGTAGGGCTTCCTCCCTCCGGATAACCGTTCGAGAAAGAGGGGTATACGAAATCACCTTCCGGGAATCCTTGAGCACTATAGCCTTGTGTCAGCGTTTTGTTACTGTTGAGGTTACCACCGAGGACGGCATTGAGACGATGACGGCCGATCAGTTTGGCAAAAGTTACCGATAGCTCGCCTTCGTATTGGTTACTTCGGGTATTGGTGGTATTGAAAGTCCCTTTTTTGAGGATCTCATAAGTATCGAAGCGGGTGTCGTTGCGGGAGATGAATTTTTCTGTATCGTCGTTGCCGTAGCTGATGCCGAAGCGGGCCCGTACTTTCAGTGCTTCGAGGGGAGTGTATTCGGCCACGAAATAGTTGGATAAAGCGAGTTGCTTGCCTTCGTCACGACTGTTTTGAGAGGCATTCCACAACGGATTGGCCGCTTTGGTATAATCGTTGTTTTCGAGCCATTTACCGATATTTCCCTCTTCGTCTCTTTTTTTGTAGTAGGGATTGGCGGCAGCATATTCGCTGAAATCAACGATCGGATTTTTGATTTTGGTGTTGGTCATCGAAAATTTGTTCGAGAACTGGAATTTTTTGATACGGTAGATCAGGTCGATATTTCCGCTGATAACTTCCCGGTTGGATTTCTCCATGACTCCGCTGATACCGTTATAGCCGGCTCCGATACCGAACAGGAAACTGCCTTCTCCTCCTTCGATATAGAGGGAGTGTTTCTGATTGACTCCCACCCGTAAAGGTTCTGTCAGCCAGTAGGTATCTATCCCGCTTTCGATTTCGGCTAATTTTTGATTGTATAATTTCTGTAGTTCGAATTCACTTGTCGCCGACCAGGAAGCAGGGGTGTATTTCCCGGCTAATTTTTCGAAAGCCAGTTTTTCTTTTGCATTCATGAGGTTGTAGCTACTGAGATCGGGCATCGAAATATTGGCATTTCCATTGTAACTGACCATCAGTTTTCCGGCTTGTGGTTTGACGGTTTCGACAACGACTACCCCGTTGGCTGCTTTCGATCCGTAGATCGCTGTCGAGGCGGCGTCTTTGAGGATGGTGATCGAAGCGATGCGGTTGATATCCATATCGTTGATTACAGATAAGGAGGATTCGAAGCCGTCGAGGATGAACAACGGTTGGTTCGGATCGGCTTCGAGCTCGTCACGCATACCCAGCATACTCGATTTCCCACGGATTTCCATATTCGGCAGGCGGTTCGGATCGGAGCCGTATAAGGTGTTGTCCAGAATGGCAAAAGAAGGGTCGAGGGTTTTCAGACTTTGCAAAATGTTTTGAGTACCTGCCGTTTTGAGTTCGGATGCGGTGTAAGTGGAAGCAGAACCGGTAAAGCTTTCTTTTTTGCGGGTAAAAATTCCGGTCACGACCACCTCTTTCAAATTTTCTGCCGTCTCTTTTAAAATGACTTTGATCGGTTTTTTAGGATCGCCGACCGGGACTTCCTGACTTTCCATACCGATAAAAGAGAAGATCAGAATGGTGTTTTCTTGTTGGGGCAGAGACAATTTGAAGTTTCCTTCGGGATCGGTTGATGTTCCTAGTTTGGTGCCTTTTACCAGGACTGTCACTCCCGGAAGAGGAGTGTTGCTCTGGTCGGTTACCTGACCGGTCAGGGTAACGCTATTTACGGTTTGGGGAGTAGTTAACGGAGTCAGGATGATGGTTCGGTCTTCCAGGGTATATTTGAACCGATTATTGGCAACCGCGTCTAAAACCTGTTCGAGATTCAGGACTTGTTGTGCGAATTTTACTTTCCGGTTGAGGTCGAGTTGTTCGCCATTGTAGAATACATCATAACGCAGTTGGGAGGAAATAGCATCGAAAATTTCCCTTACTGTCAGCTGTGTCGATGAGAGAGCGAGTTTTTCCTGCTGGGCAAAGACCGAGGCATTGCCAGGAAGCACACTGATCAGTAAGAAGAAACTCAACCAGCTACATAGCAGGAGATTTCTTTTTACTTTCATTTGATTTTTTTTCATACATTAGATATTAAGTTGTTAGTAATTGAGGTGGTATCGGGAATGGGGTTTCCCCCGGACGATCACTGTTCTGCCTTGTATGTCGAAATGCAGGTCGGCTGTGCGTTCCAGGTATTTCAACACCACCTGGAAGGAGTTGTATTTGTTGATTGCTCCGCCGAAGTGGAGACCTTTCAGTTGCGGATCGGTATAGAATACTTCGAAATCATACCAGCGTTGTAATTGCCGGATGATTTCTTCCAAACGTTCGTTGTGAAAAATGATTTTACCGGATATCCAGGAGGTATATAAGGCGGGATTGACAGAAGAAATCTGTGGACGTCCCTCTTGGCGGGATGCTGTATACTGTTCTCCGGGTTTTAGGATATAGGTGGTGTCGTTATGGCCGATTTGTATTTTCCCTTCGACTAAAGTCGTACTCCAAAGACTGTCTGTCGGATAGTTGCGAACGTTGAACCGGGTTCCTAAAACTTTTATAGTCCGGTTGGCGGTGTGTACGATGAAAGGGCGTTGGGTATCGGGTACTACTTCCAGATAGATCTCGCCGGACAGAAATATTTCGCGTCGGTGTAAGCCGAATTTTACCGGATACCGGAGACTAGATTCCGAATTCAACCATATCCGGCTTCCGTCGGCCAGTTGTAACCTGTATTCGCCTCCTTTGGGGATCTCGAGTGAATGATAGGATAAAGTAGAATCGTATCCGGGAGTTTCAGTCGGTAAATATCGGATGGATTGGACAATACTGTCGAGTTGAAGATTGGCTGCTGTCTGTGGCCTGATAAGAGGGGATTGGTTCGGATTTAAGAAGATTTGCTCTCCGTTTTCTAAGGTCAATACAGGTATGCCGTCGGCTTTGTAAATCTCCGGTGAGGGGGAAATTGCCGGGGGATAAACAGCGAAGTGACGGATAAATAAATAACCGCTTCCCGAAAGGAGACATAGCGCCGATACACAAATAGCCAACCAGGAATGCCGTCTTCGAATAATGTAACCGTTATTGGTACAGCGTTTTACGCGTTTCCAGCCTTTTTGCCGGTCAAAGTGGTTCTCTGCCGATCGATTGACGGCTACTTGAATGATAAACCGTTCTTTATCAGATAGTTTTCTCTCCATAAAAACGGACGATTATTTTGGTGGGTATTCACCAAAATAAAATGGACAATCGACAGATGACAATTGACAATAATTGGAAGTTTCACTTCCACTGAAAAATAAGATGAATTCAGAAAGATAAACTAATATATAAATAATATATGTATGGTGGTGATCAGGTGTATATAACCCTTGGGGAAAATATTTTTATTTACCGGTTATCGGATTTTATTTGACAAAATGCAGTCGATATCTATGTGCTTTGTAAACTTTGTGAATTTTGTAAACTTTTGACTATTTAATCGTCCGTTTATTTTATGCTAAATACTTTTATAAAGGAATAATAGCGGATTATCATCTTCTTTGGCATTTTGTATTTGTTTTATAACAGGATTATCGGATGCTATTCCGGCGAGTTTACGTTGTAATATAGGCATGTCGTAAGAGAAAGCGACAATTTCGTTGTGTGTATCTTCGGTAGCGATGCTGTTATGCAGGACAATTCCAAGGTTTGTATTGGTTATGCCGTAGGCGTGTACAATTTGATGCCGGGTTTTGTTATAAACAAACAGGCCTATTTTATTGGTGTTGAAAAAGAGATTACTGCGTATTTCTTTTACATTTATGATCGAAAGCACTTTGTTTCGGGTTGCAGGTGCATGAGGCTCTTCATTCAGTTGAGTCGGATTGTAGCTATATTTCCCGAAATCCACGGTAACCACAGGTTTTATACGGTTGTTGTCCCAGCTGTAAATGGTGTAATCTCCGTTTTGAGTGAAATACAGGTGTTCGCTCTTTAATAAATAACTCCCGCGGCAACGGAATTCCCCCCGGTAAGTGAATGCTAAAGGAATTTTTTTCGCAACCGTAATCCGGTGGTCTTCTTCATTCAGCAGGGATAAGTAATGTTTGGGTTCTAATACTTTTGAATTGATAGCCAGTATGTTATCTGTTGTTCGGGTTATTTCAGTATAGAAAGCTTCGCTTGTTTTTTCCCGAAGGAAGTTACCGTTGTAATCGTAATACAAAAATTTATATGGACGATCGGCCGTGACAATTATTTCCCGGTCGGTTTCATCGACGGTAAAATCGGTGATACCGAGCCATTCGCCCGGTCCCCTTCCATGGGGACGGATATCGGTAATAAATTTGCCTCGACGGGTGAATAGCAGTATTTTCTTGTCTTGTATGTCGAACAGGAAGATTCGCTCCGGGGTAAGTACTATTTTATTTATCATACTAATCAGAGAGCGGTCCGTTGTTTCGGGAAATATGATCTCGCAATCCGCAAACCAGGTCGTATCGGTATATACCGCTTCGCTTAAGTCAGCCTGTACTACCGCCGGTTGTATTTTTTCCCGGCAGCACACCAAGGAAAAATATATACCGATAATAAGACCTGTTTTCACAATACTTGAATTTAGTTTATAAATTTTATAATAAGATACCTCTTCCTGAAAAAAGGGTGATGCATTTTTATAAAAATTTTATAACCTGATGTTCATTTCGCTTTTCAGGCAGGTGGACTGACTCATCAGCCAATACCACAAAATGAGCGATTCTTCCGAATGTAATTGTCCCCGGATCAACCGATAAGCTTTAGAGATATGGGTTTTGACGGTATTGACCGAGATCGAAAGTTCGTCGGCGATCTCGGTGTATTTTTTTTCTTCGATAGCACTCAGCATGAAAACTTTCAAACATTGGGGCGGTAACTCCTGCATGATGGCTTTGATCCGTTCGATTTCCTGCTCTTCTTCGACCGAATATTCGGAATGGAGGAGGTATTCGATAAATTCGGTCAATTTCGGGTTATGTTTCCGGACAATGGCCTGTTTTTGCAGATTTTTGAGGGCCCGGTGGCGGATGCAGGTATAGAAGTAGGCCCGGAGTGAATCTTTCACCTGCAATTTGATCCGGTTTTCCCAAAAGTGGATGAACATATCCTGAACCACATCCTCGGCCAGTGAACCATCGGCCAATAAACCCTGGGCATACCGGCACAAGGGATCGTAATACTTCTGGAATAATTTCTCAAAAGCCGGATAGTTGTCTTGTCTGACAGCTTCATACCATTGAAGGTCTATATCGGTAACCTTATTCATCGGGACAAATATACGTATTTTTAATCTATTTAAGAAGCTTGTCATTTTATTATTCTTATGTAAACGAACTATCCGAATTGTCTTGCGTACAATAAACAGATAAAAAGAACAACTAACTTAATCGATTAATCAATATCTTATAAGAAATTATTCCGATGAAATAATCTAGATTTCCATATACTGATAGATGTGATCCGATATTTGATACTATAAAACCCTTCTAAACCTTCCTTTACCAAATAGCGTTAACGGAAAATGAAGGGTTTTATGGCGGAATAGAAAGAAAAAATTATATCTGTTTTTAAATAGTTTCAGCGGTTTAAATGGTTACAAAGGTTTCAGAAGTCAGGTTTAACCGCTATAACTAAAAAATGGATTTTTTTAAAGATTAATGCTGTTTTTTGGTAACTGAACTGAAAATTATAGGCCTGGAACTAATCGGGAGTGAAAGTCTATAGGCGTTTTCCCGGAAAGCCGGAAAATTGCGTTTTAATTACTACTTTTGTCCACCTAATTCGAATTGAATCTATATATGGCTGATCCGATCATTATATATACCGATGGTGCTGCAAGTGGAAATCCCGGTCCGGGAGGGTTCGGCGTTGTATTGAAAGCCGGAGTGTATCGCAAAGAACTGATGGCCGGATTCCGGAGGACGACCAACAATCGGATGGAATTGCTGGCTGTCATCGTGGGATTGGAAGCACTGAAGCAACCCGGGTGGCAGGTGGTCGTTTATTCGGATTCCCGGTATGTGGTCGATGCTGTTGAAAAAGGCTGGGTGTTCGGATGGGAGAAGAAAGGATTTAAAGATAAGAAAAACCCGGATTTGTGGAAACGCTTTCTGGCTATATACCGGCAACATCAGGTGAAGTTCGTCTGGGTAAAAGGACATGCCGATATCCCCGAAAACGAACGTTGTGACCAGTTGGCTGTTCAGGCTTCTAAAATGCCTAATCTCCAGATCGATTACTATTATGAAGCGGAACAGGATAATAACTTAAAACTTTTCATTTAAACACTGAAAAATATTTCAATTTTTAGTCTAACGGGTGATTTTATTATATACATTTGCAGAGAATAAAGTGGTGTTCTACCCGATTGTTTGAAACTATTATAACTCAATCTGCAATGAAAAAAATATTGATTGTCGGTGCTGGCGGGCAAATAGGTTCTGAACTTGTCCCTCATCTGAGATCCATTTATGGAAATAATAATGTTGTAGCTGCTGATATCAGTGCTGAAAAATGTAAAGTTTTGGCGGAAGCCGGTCCGTTCGAAGAGCTGAATGCGCTGGATGGAGAGAAATATACGGCAATAGTCAAAAAATACGGTATCGACACGATTTTTAATCTGGTGGCTTTATTGTCGGCTACCGGAGAGAAAAATCCGGTGTTGGCCTGGAATATCAATATCGGGGCGCTGACGAATTCTTTAAATATTGCGAAAGATAACGATTGCGCTGTGTTTACTCCGAGTTCTATCGGTGCTTTCGGTAAAGATACGCCGAAAGATAAAACTCCTCAGGATACGTTGCAACGTTCCAATACTACGATTTACGGAGTATGTAAGGTTACGGGCGAGTTGCTGAGCGATTACTATTTCAACCGTTTCGGTGTAGATACCCGTAGCGTGCGTTTCCCGGGATTGATTTCTTATGTCACGCTTCCGGGAGGTGGCACCACCGATTATGCTGTAGAAATTTATTACGATGCTATCCGCAGAGGAGCTTTCACCTGTAATGTGAAAGCCGGTACTTATATGGATATGATGTATATGCCCGATGCGCTCAATGCAGTGGTACAGTTGATGGAAGCCGATCCTTCCCGTTTAAAACACCGCAATAGCTTCAATATTGCCGCTATGAGTTTCGAACCCGGGCAAATTGCTGCCGAGATCCGTAAGCACTTACCTGATTTTAAGATGGATTATCAGATCGATCCGGTAAAACAAGCTATTGCCGATAGCTGGCCTAACAGTATGGACGATTCTTGTGCCCGGGAAGAATGGGGCTGGAAGCCGGAATACAACCTTCAGAATATGACGGTCGATATGCTGGTTAAAGTGAAAGAAAAATTCGATAAGGGATTGATTAAATAAGGGATTTATAAAAACGACGAGCGGCCTCTTTCCGGGGCCGCTTTTTTGTTTCGTTAGCTCCGGTAAAACAAAATAACGGCCTTGGCCGGGAGGAAAATTATAATTCATTGCCCGGATTTTTGTATAATCAATCGAAAAAAACACTAAATTAGGGCACTAAAATAAGAGGTATGGGCAAAAATAAAAAGAAAAGCGAGCCGACCATGAGTAAGCCGGAGTTGAGTAAACGCCTTTTGGCACTGATGAGTAATCACCCGGGTGAGAGTTATAATTATAAGCAGTTGGCGATGCGATTGCAGGTGAAGAGTATGGATATGAAACGCCAGATCTCGGAAGTGTTGCGGGAATTAGGAGAAAAAGGAGAGTTGGAAGAGATTTCGACAGGAAGATATAAAATGCGGCAGAGAGGGGCTTATATTACCGGTGAAGTCGAGTTGACAGCCAAAGGTTCGGCCTATATCATTTCAAACGAGAGTAAAGAGGATGTGTTTGTTGCTTTTCCTAACCTCAAACACGCCCTGAACGGAGATAAAGTGAAGGTATTGGTATATGCCCGGAGTCGTGACCGCCGCCCCGAAGGAGAGGTGGTCGAGATCCTGGAACGGAAGAAAGGTACTTTTGTCGGCGTAGTACAACGGTCGGCGAATTACGCTTTCCTGATACCGACCGGTAAGCAGTTGCCCTATGATGTGTTCATCCCGACGGAACATTTGAATGGAGCCGAAAACGGGGATAAAGTGGTGGTAAAAATCAAAGATTGGCCTGAAAGTCAGAAGAATCCTGTGGGAGAAGTGATCGAGGTGTTGGGGCGTCCCGGGGATAACGATACGGAAATGAATGCGATTATGGCCGAATATGAATTGCCGGTGAAGTTCCCGCCCAATGTGTTGAAAGCGGCTGAAAAGATCCCTTTGGATATACCTGAAGAGGAGATCCGCAAGCGCCGCGACTGCCGCGAATTGACCACTTTCACTATCGACCCGAAAGATGCGAAAGATTTCGACGATGCCCTTTCTGTCCGTACGTTGAAGGAAGGCGTGTATGAAGTCGGTGTGCATATCGCCGATGTCAGTTATTATGTCAAAGAAAATACGGTGCTCGATAAAGAGGCTTATGCGAGGGCTACCTCGGTATATCTTGTCGACCGGACCATTCCGATGTTACCGGAACGCTTGAGTAACGGGGTTTGTTCGTTAAGACCCGATGAAGATAAGTTGTGTTTTTCTGCTATTTTTAAATTGGACGCTAACGCACAGGTTTTGGACCAATGGTTCGGGCGTACGGTGATCCGTTCGAATCGCCGGTTTACTTATGAAGAAGCTCAGGAGCGGATCGAAGGTGCCGAAGGGGATTACCGGGAGGAAATTCTGCTGTTGAACCGGTTGGCTCAAAAATTACGTCAGGATCGCTTTAAAGCCGGAGCGATCGATTTCGACCGGGTAGAGGTGAAATTCAACCTGGATGAAAAGGGACATCCGGTGAGTGTGTATTTCAAGCGTTCGAAGGAAGCCAATAAGCTGATCGAAGAGTTTATGTTGCTTGCGAATAAGAAAGTGGCCGAACGGATCGGTAAACCCAAGAGTGGAAAAAAAGCACCTACTTTCGTATACCGTATTCACGAAAACCCGCTGCCTGAAAAGTTGGAAGAATTCAACCGTTTTGTGGCTAAATTCGGGTATGGATTGAAAACAGGTAGCCGCAAAGCCCTTACTTCTTCGATGAATAACCTGATGGCCGAAGTAAAAGACAAACCCGAACAAAATATGATCGAAACCCTGGCGGTACGGACGATGGCTAAGGCTGCCTATTCGACCGATAATATCGGACATTATGGTCTGGCTTTCGATTATTATACCCATTTCACCTCACCGATCCGGCGTTATCCGGATGTGATGGTGCATCGGTTGCTGCAACGTTATCTGGACAGTGGACGCTCGGTCAATAAAGAAAAATACGAAGAATATTGTAAGCATTCGTCCGATATGGAACAGGTGGCGGCTAATGCCGAACGTTCGTCTATCAAGTACAAGCAGGTGGAATTTATGGCGGATAAAATCGGACAAGATTTCGAAGGTACGATTTCGGGTGTCACACAATGGGGATTTTATGTCGAACTGGAAGATTCGAAATGTGAGGGATTGGTGTCGATGACCGAATTGGATGACGATTTTTATGAATTCGATGAGAAAAATTATTGCATTGTCGGACGTCATCACCATAAGATCTATCAACTGGGAGACCGGGTAACGATCAAAGTGGCTAAAGCGAATCTGGTGGCTCGCCAATTGGACTATGAGTTGGTTAAGGGAGCAGACGAAGAAGGGGTGATCAGGCCTTTGGGAAAGAGCCGGGAAGATATCGGCCGGAAATCGAAAACGAAAGGCAGGAAAAAGGAAAATAAACCGAAAGGAAAAAAGAGAAAATAGGGATGTAAAAACTTGATAAGCTATGTATTCATTTACAATTTGTTTGCTGATTCTGGTCGTCGGCTACTTTGTATATGGCCGTTATGTAGAGCGGGTATTCGGGCCGGAGGCGAAAAGGCCGACTCCGGCATTGACAAAAGCCGACGGAGTGGATTATATCCCCTTGCCGACCTGGAAGATCTTTATGATTCAGTTTTTGAATATTGCCGGTTTGGGACCGATTTTCGGTGCTATCATGGGGGCTAAGTTCGGGACGGCTTCTTATTTATGGATTGTCTTGGGGAGTGTGCTGGCGGGGGCTACGCACGATTATTTTTCGGGGATGTTGTCGATCCGGCATGGAGGTGAAAGTTTGCCTGAGATTATCGGACGTTATCTGGGGATGACCACCAAGCAGGTGATGCGTGGTTTTACAGTAATCCTGATGGTGTTGGTGGGAGCGGTTTTCGTTGCCGGGCCTGCCGGTTTGCTGGCTAAGCTGACACCCGATGCTTTGGACACCTCTTTTTGGATAGTCGTCGTTTTCCTTTATTATATTTTGGCAACCCTGTTACCCGTAGATAAGATTATCGGAAAGATTTATCCCATTTTTGCTATTGCTTTGTTGTTTATGGCTGTCGGGATTTTAGTCATGCTGTACGTCAATCATCCGGTTTTACCGGAGTTGTGGGACGGCTTACAAAATACCCATCCGAATGCGGCGAATCTGCCCGTTTTCCCGATTATGTTCGTGAGTATCGCCTGTGGGGCTATTTCCGGTTTTCATGCCACACAGTCGCCGATGATGGCCCGTTGTATGAAGAGTGAGAAATACGGACGTCCCGTTTTTTATGGGGCAATGATCACGGAAGGTATCGTGGCTCTGATTTGGGCGGCTGCGGCTACTTATTTTTATCATGAGAACGGTATGGCCGAAAACAATGCTTCCGTCATTGTAGATGCCATTACGAAAAGTTGGTTGGGATCGGTGGGAGGTATTCTGGCGATTTTGGGTGTGATAGCTGCTCCGATTACTTCCGGCGATACGGCTTTCCGGTCGGCCCGTCTGATTGTAGCGGACTTTATGGGCATGGAACAGAAAAGTATCCGCCGCCGTTTGTATATTTGTGTCCCGATGTTTCTGGCTGCTATAGGATTGTTATTGTATAGCCTCCGGGATGCTGCGGGATTCGATATGATCTGGCGGTACTTTGCCTGGTCGAATCAGACCCTCTCCGTCTTTACCCTTTGGGCCATTACGGTTTATCTGGTACAGACGGGTAAAAACTATTGGATTACTTTGATTCCTGCTTTGTTTATGACCTGTGTGTGTTCGACCTATCTGTGTATCGCTCCCGAAGGTTTCGGATTGACTCAGATCGTATCTTATTATATCGGGTTGTTCTGTGTTCTGATCGCTGTCGTTTGGTTTGCTGTATGGAAAAGCAAAACCCCTCAGTCTCCCGGTGATTTAGTCTCCCGATAACTCAGCAACTCAGCAACTCAATAACTCAGCAACTCAGCAACTCAATAACTCAGCAACTCAATAACTCAGCAACTCAGCAACTCAATAACTCAGCAACCCAATAACTCAATAACCAATGTCAAAGAAAAAACAGATTATCTTTTCATCACTACTGGGAATCGTGTTGTTAGTAGTGATTTTTATGCCCAAGAAAGAGACTACTGAACCGTTGGATGAGATCGAAGTGACGGATTCGCTTGAAGTGAAGGAGATTACTTATAAATATGGTATACCCATCGATGATTACGATGTGGATTATGGTATTGTCAAAAGGAATCAAAGTCTTTCTACGATATTGCAGAAACATGGCTTATCGGTGGGAGAAGTGCATCGGCTGGTAGAAAAATCCAAAGATGTCTTCGATGTACGTAAGATCAGGAGCGATCAGGCTTATGCGGTATTTACCACCAGGGACAGTATACCGGAGACCTGTTATTTTGTGTATGAAATCGATCCCAAATCTTATGTCGTTTTTGATTTGCGGGGAGATTACCGGGTGACGATGGGGGAAAATCCGGTCGAATGGCGCAGGAATGAGTTGCATGGTGTTGTTGAGTCTTCTTTGTGGCTGGCCATGTCGAAATACAATGCCGATCCGCAATTGGCCGTCGTATTATCGAATATTTTCGGGTGGACCATCGACTTTTTCGGTCTTCAAAAACAGGATGAGTTCCGCGTGATTTATGAGCAGGAATATGTCGATGGGAAGAGTTTGCTTAATTTTAATGTATTGGGGGCTGCTTTCCGGCATGGTGACAGTACTTATTATGCCATACCGTTCGAACTGAACGGAGAAAAATTATATTACGACAGAGCAGGAAAGAGTTTGGAGGGGGCCTTTTTGAAAGCTCCTTTGGATTTTTTCAGGATTTCTTCCCGTTTCTCGAACAGCCGTTTCCACCCTGTGTTGAAGCGTTACCGGGCTCATCACGGTGTAGATTATGCTGCGCCGACGGGTACTCCGGTGTATGCCATCGGGAAAGGCCGGGTTATTGCAAAAGGTTATCAGGCCAATGGAGGTGGAAATTACGTCAAAATCAGACACAATAGTATTTATACGACGACCTATATGCATTTGTCCCGATTCGAAAAGGGAATCAAAGTAGGGGTAGATGTTGCCCAGAAGCAGGTCATCGGATATGTCGGGGCTACCGGTCTGGCCACAGGCCCGCATTTGGATTTCAGGGTATATGAAAACGGTAAGCCGATCAATCCGCTGACAATCAAATCGCAACCTCAGAAAACATTGAAAGACGGAGATTTGAATCGGTATGAGGTCGTCAGGGATTCGGTTATCCGCATGTTGACTCTTATTCCGGATGTCCGGCAGGAAAATACAGAAATACCTGTCGATACAACCGTTTTTGAAGATAATGAATCAATATAATTTGCTGCGTTTTAACAGGTAGGGGAATAATACTTCGTGGAATTCCCGGTCGATGTCGGCTTCGACAAAGTCGATCCGGAGTTGTCCGCAACGTAGTTTTAGTTCCTGGTAAAATTCGGCCATTTTCTGCTTATAAGTCTCCCGGATTTCATTTGGAGAAAATTTGATTTCCCGGCCGCTTTCCAGATCGATAAAGAGATGGGGGCGGTTCGAAAATTCGAATGCTTCTTCCATCCGTTTGTCTTTGACGTGAAAGAGGATCACCTCGTGTTTATTATAGCAGAGGTGTTGGAGAGCTGAAAAGAGTTCTTCCGTATCTCCGTTCGAAAACATATCGGTGAAAATAACGATCAACGCTCTTTTTTGTATGGTATCCGCCAGTTGGTGGAGCACCTGGGCTGTCGATGTGGGTTTGTTCAGGGAAACCGAATGATTTTGCAGAATCTCCTGAAGGTGGGTGTACATCGTCTGTATGTGGGTGCTGTTCGATTTTGCATCCGTCAACACTTCGATCCGGTCCGAGAACAGACATAATCCCGAAGCATCCCGTTGTTTCCGGAGCAGGTGAATCAAGGCTGCTGTACAATAAACCGAAAACCGGAGCTTAGAGACTTTCGCCGACGGATAAGGAAACAACATCGAAGAAGAAGTATCCAGCACCAGATACGACCGTAAATTCGTCTCTTCTTCGAATTGTTTGACGAATAACTTCTCTGTCCGGGCATAAAGCTTCCAGTCGACGTGTTTGGTCGATTCTCCGGTATTGTATACCCGGTGTTCGGCAAATTCTACAGAAAAACCATGATAAGGACTCCGGTGCAAACCGGTGATAAAACCCGCAACAATCTGAGAGGCAATGAATTCGAGATTGTCGAATTGTTCATAGCGGATAATATCTTCGAGCTTGTTCATGGCTATAAACCTGAAAAGATAAAGAAAAGGCTTTAGAGCAACGATTAAAAAAATTGAGAATCGAAAAATCCGATTCTCAATTTTCAATTATTTAAAGAAGTTTGTTGATTTTCTCGACCAGTGAATTCTTAGGTACTGCACCTACTTGTTTATCAGCAACTTTGCCGTCTTTAAAGAACAGGATAGTCGGGATGTTACGGATACCGAATTTAGCTGCTGTGCTTGGGCTGCCGTCGACGTCAACCTTAGCAACGGTAATTTTTCCTGCAAATTCTTCAGAGATTTCTTCAACAATGGGAAGCATCATTTTACATGGTCCACACCATTCTGCCCAGAAATCGACCAGGACAGGTTGTGCTGATTTCAGTACAACCTCTTCAAAATTAGAATCATTAACTGCTATTGCCATAGTATTTATCTTTTAAAAGTTGGTATTTCCATTTTGCTCCGCTAAGTTACAACAATTTTATTGTATACGAAGTATTCATCTTATAATAGAACGTTAAAATTTATCCTAGTTGATCTTCATTTTGATCGAATCGTTGTTTTCGAAATATTCGTACAATTCCCGGGAACGCCTGATCTTACAAGTGCGGGAGAACATTTTCACACTGTTTCCCTGACGGTCGAACAGCATGAAATTCAGGGGAATATCGTTTTGTACCGTTACCGGTTCTTCAAAATTCTCCGGATCGCTGTTCTTCTGTGTCCTTTGTTCGGCCGCTTTCTGCTGGGCTTCTTTATAACTCTCGCTGTTCACATCGGTTGTAAAGAGCTCGTGTATTTCAGTGACCGTTTCCAGGGTCAGTTTTTCAATATCGACCTGTAAAGTGATCGAACGGATTGCATTTTCGGTCAGTGCTTCCAATAAGCCCACTTTTTGAATGGTGAAAGTAAGCTCGTTTCCTTCTTTACCCCATTTGGGCCCTACTTTCCCTTTCACATAAATCGCCGTCTCGTCGATAAAGTATTGCCGGAAATCGGTATAATCTTTTCCGAAGAAAGCCAGTTCGTAAGTGCCGCTGAAATCCTCCAGGGTCAGGATACCGAAGTCTTTCCCGGTTTTGGTTTTACCTTCCCGTTTGGCGGTAATGATACCGGCGATATTGATTTCTTTGCCTTTAAAAGTTTCAAGGCCACTGTTGAGTTCTTCTACCGGCGTGCAAAGCAACTGCATTTCCAGTTTATAAGGATCGAGGGGATGGGAGGTCAGGTAAATACCGATCAGCTCTTTTTCCTTTTTCGATTTCTCATAGTCGTGCCAGGGTTCGCAGTCGGGGATATTCGGTTTGGTGACTTCGAAGCCGTCCAGTTCGCCGAATAGGGTGGCTTGCAGGTTCATGGAATCCTGCTGGTTTTTCTGGCCGTAGTTCACCAGGTTATCCAGTACTGTGGTCGTTGCGTCTACCAGGTGCAGGTATTGGGCCCGGTGGTATCCGAAACTGTCCAGTCCGCCGGCAGTAATCAGGTTTTCGATTGTTTTCTTATTGACCGATTTATAGTCGATTCGTTCGAAGAAATCGTATACATCTTTATAAGGTCCGTTTTTCTCCCGTTCTTCGATGATTTTTTCTACGGCAGCTTCACCCACTCCCTTGATGGCGGCCATTCCGAAACGGATCTGGCCATGTGAGTTTACGGTAAAGTCATTGTAAGATTCGTTGACATCCGGCGCCAGTACACTCAACCCCATTCGCTTACATTCGTCCATGAAAACCGTTACTTTGGTGATGTCCGAGAGGTTGTTGCTTAAGTTGGCAGCCATGAATTCTGCCGGATAATGGGCTTTCAGGAAACCGGTTTGATAAGCGATGTAGGCGTAACAAACGGAATGCGATTTGTTGAAGGCATAAGAAGCGAAAGCCTCCCAGTCTCCCCAGATTTTGTTGACCAGTTCTTCGACATCTTTTCCTTTTTCTTTGGCTCCCTGGACAAAATCGGGATTGTTTTTACAACCTTCGACGAATTTGCCTTTCAATTCCGCCAGCAATTCGAACTTCTTTTTACCCATAGCTTTACGGAGGGTATCCGATTGGCCCCGGGTGAACAGTCCCAGAGCCCGGGATTGGAGCATTACCTGTTCCTGGTAGACGGTAATGCCGTAAGTGTCTTTCAGGTAGGGCTCCATCATCGGATGGTCGTATTCAATGGGTTCTTCGCCGTGTTTGCGCCGGATGAAGGAAGGGATATACTCCATAGGCCCCGGACGATACAGGGCGTTCATGGCTACCAGGTCCTCGAAACGGTTGGGCTGGAGGGCGCGGAGGTGTTTTTTCATTCCGGGCGACTCGAACTGGAACAGCCCGGTGGTATCTCCGCGGGTGAAAAGCTTGAAGGTTTCTTCGTCGTCCAGGGGAATTTCGTTTTCATTCAGGACGATATGTTTCGATTTTTTGATATTGTCGAGACAAGTCTTGATGATCGAGAGGGTACGTAAACCCAGAAAGTCCATTTTGATCAGCCCGATCGGTTCCACGAAATGCCCGTCGTATTGGGTAGTCATCAGACTTTCTCCTTCGGTAGGCATGATCGGGATATGATCGGTGAGCGGATCCCGGCTGATGAGGATACCACAGGCATGTACTCCGGTTTGACGGATAGAACCTTCGAGGGTCTCGGCAAATTGTATTGTTTTGGAAATCAGTGGATTAAGAGATTGCTTCTCTTTCTCGAGATCCGGGTTTTCCTTATAAGCTTTTTTCAGAGTCATTTTCGGAGCTTCCGGAACCATTTTAGCCAGCCGGTTGGCTTCCGATAATTCCAGTTTCAATACCCGGGCTACGTCTTTAATAGCCATTTTGGCGGCCATACTGCCGAAGGTTACGATGTGCGACACTTTGTCGGCTCCGTATTTCTCCGTTACCCACTCCAGTACCTGTTGCCGTCCCGCATCATCGAAATCCACATCGATATCGGGCAGGGAAATACGGTCGGGATTCAGAAAACGCTCGAACAGCAGATCATATTTTATAGGGTCGATATTCGTGATACCCAGGCAATAGGCGACGGCACTACCGGCAGCCGATCCACGTCCCGGTCCTACAATCACGCCCATATCCCGGGCAGCCCGGATAAAGTCCTGCACGATCAGGAAGTAACCCGGGAAACCCATGGTCTTCATGATATGCAGCTCGAAGATAATGCGTTCCATGATCTCGGGAGACGGATTTTCACCATAGCGTTTCACAACCCCTTTCATGGTCAGCTCTTTCAGATAGTCGGCTTCCAGTTTGATACGATATAAACGGTCGTATCCGCCCAGTTTTTTGATTTTTTTGTTGGCTTCTTCTTCGGTGAGTACGACATTTCCTTTCTCGTCGCGGGTGAATTCGTTGAAGAGGTCTTCCTGGGAAAATTTTTGCCGGTATTCTTCTTCCGTACCGAGTTCGGGGGGAATAGGAAAAACGGGCATCAAAGGATCGGAGTCCAGTTCGTATTCCTCGACTTTATCGGTGATCTCCTGAGTGTTTTCGATGGCTTCGGGCAGATCAGGGAAAAGGTCGATCATTTCCTGGGTGGTTTTAAACCATTCCTGACGGGTATACCGCATCCGGGTCGGATCGTCGATGTCTTTCCGGGTGTTCAGGCAAATCAGCAGATCATGGGCTTCGGCATCTTCTTCATTGAGAAAATGTACGTCGTTGGTGGCGATAAGTTTGATATTCAGTTTCCTGGCTATTTTGATTTTCTCCTGAATACAGCGTTGCTGATTGTCGTAAATCTCGGCTCTTTGTTTGGGATCCGCTGCCGGATGGCGCATCACTTCCAGGTAATAATCTTCGCCGAACAGATTTTTGTACCATAGAGCTGCTTTTTCAGCTCCTTCCAGATCACCGGCCATGATTTTCTGATCGATTTCTCCTCCCAGGCAAGCCGAGGAAATGATCAATCCCTCATGATGTTTTTCGAGCTGGGTTTTATCGATACGGGGACGGTAGTAGAAACCGTCGCAAAAAGCCGTCGAACAGAGCTTGACGAGATTGCGGTAACCGGTGAGGTTTTTGGCCAGAATAATCAGGTGTTCCCCCGACCGGTCGACCGGTTTTTCTTTATTATATAAGGATACCCGTGCGACATAGGCTTCACATCCTAAAATGGGTTTGATTCCTTTTTGCCGGCAGGTGTCGTAAAACAACTTTATCCCGAACATATTGCCGTGATCGGTCAGTGCTAGTGCGGCCTGGCCGTCGGCTTTGGCTTTTTCGATCAGGCCTGGAATACTGGCTGCTCCGTCGAGAATAGAATATTGCGAGTGGACGTGGAAGTGGGTAAATTTCATCGTTTGTAAGCTGCTAAATTTGTAAACAAAAATACAACATCTTCCCGAACAATCCATTGCCGGATGATTTTTTCTTTCCGGATCACTTCATTACATTCATGTTGTATGCTGTGGATGAGAGGGGATGGCACTGATCCGGAAATATTGACAATCCGAATAAGCGCTTCCGTCTTCGCGGGCAAAAAAGCAATACACGTGTGCGCCGTCTGTTGCCCGTTCCGACAGTGTGAATTCTCCGCACAAATCCTGCCGCCTGCCCGATACGCTCACTGCCAGCCGTGGTCCTAACGGCAGGGAATCGTACAATACACCTATTTGCAGGAGGTCGCTCCCTGTTGCTGTGGCCCATTCGCGCTCTTCCTGCCAACTCACCCGGAACCGCCTCTCTGTCCCCTCAACCTGTTCTATCTTCAATCCCCTTGGCAAAAGCAGGGACCCCTTCGTAAAAGTAAAATTGACGAAATCCACAAGCTTCCCCTCTCCGCTGAAACACCGGCAGTTCGTCGAGTTGAACAGGTTGTGCGCCATTTTTCCTTCCGCCCTGGCAGCTGCCCGCCAGATATCCCGTGACACTTGGCGGCAATAGGCTGCATAAAAAGCCTGTACGATGGCGAAACGTCCTGTCACTCCTTTTTGCTGATCCGACCGTTCTTTCTTCCGTTTTTTTCCCGGTACTTCCGCTCGCCGGACACACTGCACTCCGTTGCGGACATAATAAATCAGATTGCCCATCCGCCCGCTGAGCAGAGGTTGTGACAGATCCTTTACTTTCATATTTCCTGGATTTTAAACCTTTTCCTTGCTTTTTCCTGACTGTCAAATGTAAGTAAAAACATGATTATCTACAAATATTCCAATTATTATCTATTAATAAACTAATAGTTAATTAATAGATGAATAAGAAGTGAATAATAGATAATAGACATTTGAACTACATCGGTAAGTAGTTTATCTTAATCCGGCTCTTCCAGGGTGTAGGTCAGGAAAAAATCACTAGGTCCGGGGGAACAAACTTCGTCGATGTATTTGAATCCGGAAACCGAATGATCAGCGTTTTTTTGCATTTTAAATTTTACTATACACCCTCTCCACCAAACAAGGAGGACACCTTCTTCCGGTGCAACTAAAAGTCGCCTTGCTTCATCGAAGTCCGTTTTCGAAACAGGTTTTAAACGGATGTCCCGGGGAGTTTCCCGAATGTCATAGATTCGGAACCCGCAAGTACCCCAATAAGGAGAGAAAATGATCAATTCGTCTTTCCCGTCCACATCTATGTCTGTAAAACAGAAGGTAAGAGTTGTAGAAGATCCGTATTCTGTATATTTTTTTGCAGAATCAAAATGCAAATTGTAAGCTTTGAGGCAAATATCACGATATTCGCCTTCTTCTTCTTTCAGATATTTAAAAGAATGGGGGGTGATGGTGTTTCTACCCGGAACTCCCCAGTAATCCATACTGTCAACCCTGTGTGTTCTGTCTTTCGTACATATTTCCGCATATCCGCACCCTTTACCACCGACAAAGAATTTTTTGTTCCCTTTTTCAAAGCACAGGACATATGCGTTACAGCGATTACCGTTCAGGGCATGTATCTCCCTGACTGTATAGCCTTTTATGGGGCGGGTGTATTTTTTGAAATAGAGGGTATCTTGTGTTGAAAAGCCAGGAAAGTCGATGACTTTGTATTTGAACATGTCGGCAAAGCATTCGAACCCCGGGGGAAGGTATCTGAAACCGGTTATGAATTCCGGTTGTTTTTCCGGTGTTCTCTGTGTGTAGTTGTCTCTTTCGGCATGGAGAGATGTTATGCCTAATAACAGACATATAAAAAAGGTTGTAGTGATTCGTTTCATTGTTTGTCAGTTTTAAGATTACATATGAGTTTTTAGTTGTATCACCATCCGTCAAAGTTTTTAAAATTTTTGTACAGATTTTTATTTGGAGCGTCTTGATAATCGGCAAGTACGTCACAATTCCCCCGGATATATTCGGCTGTCTCCGTTTGGGGGTATTTCGTTGCTGCCGTTTTGTAGAGGCTCCAGTCATAACAGGCTTTGGCAGCCCTTTCTGCGTCAGTGAATGTCTCGAATGCCTTGTGTTTCAGGTATTCAAACTTCTTTATGGCATGGTCGTATAAATCAGTCTGATATTGGCTGTAAAACGGGTAGCAAACCCAATGACCACTATAATATCTTGTGAGATACCAGTGAGGACCTATGGAATTTTGCAACTCCCGGGCGAATGTAAGCATGTGTTCCGCCCGGTCGTCCGGATTTTTCGACTTCCGGATATGCTGTTCCAAGGCAGCCATCTTTTTAGCAAAGTCCAATTTGTCTTCTTGCCGTTCTTTTTGCAAATATGGATATACATTGGTTGTTTGCATAAACTCGTCCGACACCTGGCTCAAATAATGAATAGCCTCTTTATACCTCATCGCCGCCAATAGTTGGGTACCGATTATTTCATAGAGATACTCCATATTGGTATAGCTGCGCTCATTCAAAAAACGGTCGAAAGCACACAATGGTTTTTGCATGCGGACAGCCAAACGTTCAATATGCTCAACTCCGAGCGAATCGAGGTTGATGAAAAAGTCGTTGCTATAATCGTAGTCGTTACGAGCATCATCATCAGCTCGATAGTAATTCCTCTTAAACCACGAATAACAAATTCTCGGGGAATTTCCCCAATCTACTATAGTATCATCTATTGAATACAGGTGCTTTCCTACAAAATTTAACAATCGATTGTCTGCCATATTCAACAATTGCAGTGCCCGTGTTTGGTAACCGGAAGCGATACATTTGGGCACTACTTGTGAGATGACTATTTTACGCATCATATCATCCCAATAATATAGGCTGTAACCACAGATGTGGTTTTTTATTCCCGAATTAATTATCCATTCTTTTGTATCGGAATCCAGATTCATGACAAGTTTTTGATCCAGCCAACTCAATTCATTGTAGAGGTAATTTTCAAAATCGGCATCGTATTTTTCAACGGACTTGGCTTGCAGATAGATGTCGAATACGCAGATGGCATCTCTCAAATCTTGTCCGGCAGGCAGGCTTTTGGCTTGTCGGATATATTCCAGTGCTTGCACCGTGTCGCATAATTTGTCTGCCAAAAAAGAAGCCGTATAATACCAAGGGGCAAGATTTTTCGATTTCCCTTCATTCAACACGTTGAGCGTGAAATCGTATAATTTTTTCGAATAACATCCATATCTAAACCCCTCTACTTTATAATGTATCAAATACTGTATCAAACGAAGCAGCCTTTTATCGTTCGGATTCCTTTGGTAAAGGAGGGATAAGATGTCATAGCTGTTATAAGTTTTTCCTTCTTTGTTCAGACAAAAAATATACGAGTTGATGTCTCCGGATTTCATGAATATCCTTTTTGCTTTCTCCTTCTGACCGATGTGAAAATATGCCCCTGCCGCATAATTTTGAGCCATTTCTTGAATTACGTCTCCATGAAAAAAGACCTTATGACCTAACCAAACGTTCAGGCATTCATTGTATTGACGTAAGGAGGTAAGTGCTCGCATCATTTGAAGCGTATAACGGTCAAGCAAGCGTTTCCCTTTGTACGCTTTGGCTTTTTCCACGATTTCCATCAAAAGTGTATTTTCCTCATCGCCCTGGACGGGATAGTACCATCCGGAGCATTGCTTTGCCCGGACTTTTTCGCATCGCTTTGCCAGAAGCAGAAATGACGTTATCTCCGTGTCTTTTTTCTGTATCAACCAGTTGGCAAAGGCGTTGTTGTTTTCCCCTTTACCGGTCATGGCATGGGCATGCAGTTCTTCCAATTTATCATATTCCCAATGATATACGACATCTTGGATGTCTTCCAAGGGGATATCGGTTGACGTGAGTTTTGCCCAACTGCGGCAATTGTCCATTTGTGAATTTTCCCGTCCGGTGCGACTGTCTCTTAAGTCATTCCCTGTCATATCTGCACCACAAAGACGAAATGTATAGTACTGATCCGGTGTACATAATCTGTCAAAAGGACCGCAAGCCAAGGAAAAACGACATGCCGGAATCAAAACGACGAGTATTGCAAAAAGGTGTTTCATGGGAGATGGGTATATATCTGGTTGATTTCTTTTTCTTCAAACGTTGACAGATTCAATGAATCGAGATGGTAAAGAATCGTATGACAAGAGTCCGGTTTCATTTGAGATGCAACGAGCTGTTTCACACGCATGATTTCATTGAATTTGGAGGTTTCCAGGCGGATGACGTTTCCTTTCCGGATATGGTGATTTTCCAAATAATGCTCCTGCAAGACCAGATAGTTCCCTTCGGAGGTCTCTTTATAGCGCAGGGTGTTCGAGAAATCGACCTCATGTAGGATTGCCCTGAAGTTCCCGTTTTCCATCAAGATTCCCCACGAATAGGCGGGGTATGCAAAGTCGAGGGGCAATCCGTATGTCACTTTGGATTTCAGGTAGGCTTGTACGTCCTTGTAGCTGAGGATGGAATTTTCCGTCTCGGGATTGTAAATCGACCCCGTATTGTATAACATCAAAACTCCCTTGTCCACGGGAGGAACTTCTTTTTTCAACTGGTGTAGGCGTATGGTGGCGCTGAGCGACAGGCTGTCTGTGTGCAATTTATCCCGTAATCTTTGGCATAATCTGAAGAACGCTTTCTGGGTTTTGGCCGTCCAGTCGCAATCCACCTGGACTTCCCGCACGTTCCGGATGTGGTGGCGCGTCATCATGGCACGTATCCTTTTGTACATTGCCTCTGCAAAATCAGCATCCTGCCTGATTGCCTTGGTGGTGATGTAAACTGTGGGCACTATTTCTATTCCGGCAGGTATTGTGTCTTGAAAAAGGGTGGTGGCAAAAGGAAGAACTTCCAACTCCCCATCCATATTCTCTCCGTAGTCCACATCAAACATCCGCAAATAGATTTTCCGGATATGATGCTTTTTCAAAAACTGCCTGTCATATTCCGTCAAGCGGAAAACGGTTTTCCAATAATAGATGGCATTTCCCGGCCCTTGTAGGGAATCGGAGGTGCCCTCTGCACCTTGCAGTGGGACGGAGTCAGCTGTCAAGGCATCTGTTTCGCTTTGTGTCATTTCAATGCTTCCCGTGTCGGAAGCATCCGCCTTTCTCTGCCTGACGCATCCGCAGAGCAGGCCTAAAACGATGATAAAAACAAGGCTATACTTCATATTCATTCATGATATCAGGCATTTATATACTATCTACATTCAGTAAGTGTTTTTTAGTATTAAATATTTATACATATACTCTTATATGAGTTATTATGTAAATTAAGTTAAAATGCACACAAATCACCTTTTATTACTTTGCTATTATCGTTATTCAACTTGATGCGATAATAAACAGGAGCTTCACCATCCTGTATTAATTTCATCATTTTACCACCCATGTATGAATCTTCTACAATTTCCGCCTCTATGGTTATTCTATTTCTCTTTAAAGTCTGAAATTTACCTTGTATATACTCCTTATATCCTTGACAATCCAAAGAAGCAAAAACCCACTGGGAGTCATAAACAAACTTCTCATCAAGGTGTTTAATAATTAAATCAGCATCAAATGTTTGCCATGCCCTTACAAAATCATTTAAAATATCGTCCATTTCTAACATCCAATTAATTTTTTAATAACATCAATATTAAAATATGTATTATTCAATTATTTAACCATTTGTTTCGTTCTTTCTTTTCTTCTTGTTTCTTTTTTGCACGACTAATCAAAAATGTTCCCAAAACGATAAGTGACAGACCAGCAAAATTGGCTTCAAACCCTCTCATAACTTGAAGAATAGCTGCTAATACAGCAAGTCCACCCCAAACAATCAATACAATTCCCGCAACTTTCATACCTCACTTTTATTAACGTCTATAAAATCTACTGCACTTTTCTTTTTACTGCAAAGAATTATAATAAGTCCGATTATCGGAGATAGGAACAAACAGAGGACAAAAGCCCAACCATACCCAATTTTTCTATCCTTACCCAACAAGGCAATAAGTGCCGAAACGATAATTTGAAGAACAATAACCATAACTCAATTCATTTTAAATTAACTATTAAACAAAAATCAAAAATTAATCCCTAAACTTTCTTCCGCCTCCTTCTTTAACTCCTGTAGGCGTTTGTAGTTCATCTTATTTTTAGTGACCTCCTGAAAAATCCGGTTGGCCGTCGCATTTTTTTCGACATCACCGATAAAGCGGTCTGGATGGCATTTCACTTTTAGTTCGTTGTAGATCTCTGTAGCATGGAACGAACTATTGATGATGTTCTGAAAATCCACATCACTCTTTATACTCTCCCTGAGCTTCTGCTTTTCCACTCTTGTCGTTCCTCTCCTAAAGGCAAACAACAACAAAAAAAAGATGATTACAAACTCTACCATGGCGATGTAAAACCATACGTCACTCTCTTGAAAATTTCCTGTTGTTACAGCCCCTGCCACGCCCTGCAAGGTGTCTGTCAATACTTCTGCCTGTGTCATCATATCCGTTATTTATCAAGCATTAAACCGATTTTTGCATAATCTATCAATTTCCAGCGACAACCATACCTGCCCACATCATCGTGCACCTCCAGCGTATCCCAACCTAGTACCACCAGCCGGCGCACTAATTCCGTATCTGCCAGAATAACGTTGCCGATAAAAATCATCTCTTCCTTTGACAACGAGCGTCCGGACAATGCCTGTATCCGAAAGCCTGTATTTATCCAAGCGGAAAACTGATGTTTATACGCACTTTCCCCGCGTGACAAACTTGATTTCAAAAGCGTAGGAGCAACTCCGCTGACAAAAGCATCACGACTTGCCTGATTAAAATTGCGTACCAAACGGCTACGCTCACTCCGGTCTTTAAACCATTCGATTACAATATTCCATGTATTCCTAAACATAACGTCTTAAAATTTATGAAATTAAACACCAACAGCCAAAAGTATTAGTATTAGAATTATAGATAGACCAAAGTAAATTAGGACAACATAACCTGTAACATCATCACCACCTTCTTCATTATTTCTAAATTCTTTTATTCCCAACAATTGTTTTGCCGATCGCTGAATATTTTCCAAAGCCTCAATATTATATGCCTTTTCAAGTACCTGTGCATACAATTTATTGGCTATTTCCACTTTTTCAGCATTATAAGGCGACATAAAATTACGAGGATGACAGGTGTTGCAAAGGAATTGAAACAAGGCTTTGGACGAGAAACAGACACCTAATTCCTTTATGGCTTTGCTCCGTAATTGCCGTAAGGTCTCTTCATTTTGCGGAGAAGTTTCCATAAGCTGGCGATATAATTCATTGGCCTGACTAACCCGTTCTTTGTCATAAGGCACCATAAATTTATTTGGGTTGCATTTTATTTTCAATTCCGCATATAGGGATTCATAAATAGTGTCATCCACCATTTCCGGTGCATTTCCAGCAGCAGCTGTCTCTGCTGATGATATTTCCTGCCATTCCATAAAACATAGTTTATATTAGTTATTCATCGAAATATCGGATAATTATATCTGTTAAATAATCCATCTATTGTGATAGGAGTTTGGGGTTTAGGTTTTGGCTTGGGAACACAGGGACGATATACGACCTTATATAAACCACCCGATAAATTTGCCGTTCCAACAAATATTTTGTAATCCAAAATATCAGTATTATTAGTTGATTTATTTCGATCTAAAATATCCATTATGTTGTTCGACTCCGTATTAGCAGCAACTATACGGTATTCTCCATTAGATAACGAAACTCCCGTATCGTGGGAGGGAGCTAAAGTAATGATTTGGCTTTCATTTCCACTAAAACCTATCTTTAAGTAATACTTAGTTGAATTAGTTATTACAATAGTCGTTTTGTTTACATCATATGAATTTACTTTATGTATCTGTGGATGCGTTTCATATTTTCCTTTTGAGGGGTTGAAAAAAGAAGAAACCCAAAGATCGATTTTCTTTCTCTCCGCTTCCTTTTTATACTTACCTCCACTATAATATTGATATTGACTTATGTATGCATTGTATCCTTCTTCAGTATTAAGTTGCAATGCCTCTTCCCAACGTTTTTGGTCAATAAGCGAATCGGCATATTCCCGTTTAAAAGAATCAGGAACTTTATTTCTATATGCAATCCATCCGTCAAGAGTATTGGCATATAAAGCTTTTTGAAAATATCGTATACTAGAATCTCTAATGGTTAATAAAGCCAACTCAACATGGCTTGGACATGATCCTTTGTATCCTTCATGATTTTTATATCCCTCATAATCTACACATTTTTTATGATCATCAAACCCACTGTAATCACGAACAAATTTTTGTAATGATTGTATCCCTTCTTTTTTTGCAATGTGCAATAAACCGTCATATGCCCGTTCCACATAAACACTTTGAGGATATTTTCGTATAAAATCTTTATATTGAAAGGAATATATTGTATTCTCTATTTTTTGAAAATCTTTTTTATCTCTATTGCAACTTTGAATACAGATAAATATAAAAGCTAAACTAAACGAAATAACGAGAGCTGAATACAGATAAATGTTTCTCTTTTTCAATTGTTTATTATCACACCCAACTTTTGGGACTGGTGCAATTGGTACCTCAGGAGTAACAGAAACAGGTAGTGAATCAGGAATTTTTATCCCCATTCCCTTTTCTACAGATGTCTTAAGACTGTATAGTAATGAATCATTGTATAGATATACATACTGTGGATACTCCTTTTGCAGACGATACTTTATATAATTAATCAGATGCCTGTCCGGAAATTCGTGGGGCTGGCTTTCTTCATTAGATTCTACCGCTTGAATGGCTTGCTGTAAATCGTATCCTTTCTTTAATTCTAAATCACAAGAAACAATAATATTGAATATCATTCCCTCCGGGAATCCCCAAATCAACAACTCCGGCCAAGTCTGTAATGTTGTAAATGATATATCTTCCGAACATGGACTCTGTCTCATTCTTTGAGCTATCATACCACGTATAATTTCCGTCCTTTCTTGAAAACTTTTCATAATCCACCCTGATATAATTCTGCAATCCCCAGACAGTAAATTTATCAGTACAAAAAAAGCGTGGGAACTTTCAGTTTATTTGCTTTGAGGTTCTGGACAAACCTTACACCAAAATAAACAGTCACCCCACGCCCAACCGATATATGGTAAGAACTACCTATATGGCAAGCATGAACGTTTGTACTGTTATCCTTTGGTGTATGAAATTGTCCAGATTTCAAAGCAAGGATAAGCTAAACGCTTCATTTAATATGTCTGTCACGAAAATTTCTTTTCGTGCTGTGACAAATATAGTGAAAGCCGGGTGCAAAAGCAATAAACTTATTTAATTAATTTTGCCGAGACATATCCTATATTATCCTAATATAAACAAATTTAAACAACCTACAAACGTTATGGGGTGACTGTTTTTTTGTCGGAATAAAAGTACGGAGGATTTTAATATGGAGAGATGATTTGCAAGACTTGCAAATGGAATTTAACAGAATAGAACTTTAATATCAGGTGGAAATGGACAAAATGGGCAGAAATA
>OLJW01000097.1_pt1 | contig 121414 bp, 89 predicted proteins | sample 1603411 | NCBI WGS metagenome assembly OLJW01 (sample SAMN04168659, study PRJEB22393) | human gut metagenome | biome: human gut microbiome; feature: stool | host: Homo sapiens | collected 2014-05-12 | reverse complement strand
ATCCGCAAAGGTTCCCCTACTTTCGGACAGCATGTGGCTGTGGAATTGACGGAGGAAAACCATCGCCAGTTTTTTATACCTCGTGGGTTTGCACATGGGTTTAGTGTATTGAGTGAAGAGGTTATTTTCCAATATAAGTGTGACAACTTTTACTCACCACAAAGCGAAGGTGCTCTGGCATGGAATGATCCCGCTCTGGAAATCAATTGGAAAATACCGGCAAACGATGTGGTTCTCTCAGAAAAAGACAAAGCCCATTCCTGCTTGAAAGATAGCGAATGGCTCTTTAATTACGACGAAAAACTGTATTAAGAATGAATATACTTGTGACGGGAGCCAACGGACAATTGGGTAACGAAATGCGTAGAGTGTCCGCAAGAAGCTCCGATCATTACATATTTACCGATGTAGCAGAACTAGACATCACCGATTTAGCCGCCATACAAAGAATAACAATAAATAATCAGGTGGATGTTATAGTAAACTGTGCTGCATATACTAATGTAGACAAAGCCGAAGAGGACGAAGCAACAGCAAATCTAATTAATAACCTGGCAGTAAAATACCTGGCAATTGCCGCCAAAGAAATAGATGCAACTCTAATTCACATTTCTACTGATTATGTATTTCAAGGGGATAAAAACACTCCCTGTCAGGAAGAATGGGATACCAATCCATTAGGAATATATGGAAAAACAAAATTAGCAGGTGAACAGTCTATTCTGGAATCCGGATGCCGCTACCTCATATTTCGTACTGCCTGGTTATATTCGATGTTCGGTAACAATTTCGTAAAAACAATGCAACGGCTAACCCAAGAACGCGATACACTAAAAGTCGTGTTCGATCAGGTAGGCACTCCTACTTATGCAGGAGATCTGGCTGCACTCATAGTCAAAATTATAAATGAAAATCAATTAACCAAACAGGGTATTTATCATTTTAGTAATGAAGGCATATGTTCATGGTATGATTTTGCTAAAGAAATAGCTGCATTAAGCAACCACACATGCGATATTCAGCCCTGTCACAGTAATGAATTTCCAAGTAAAGTAAAACGCCCGCATTTTTCCGTTTTAGATAAAAGCAAAGTAAAAGAGACCTTTAACATAACCATTCCTCATTGGAAAGATTCGCTTATCAAATGTATTAACGAATTAGAAGCATAACACCATGACATTCAAAAGAAATATAATGATTACCGGCGGAGCCGGATTTATCGGTAGCCATGTAGTACGTTTGTTCGTAAATAAGTATCCTGATTATCATATCATCAACATCGACAAACTGACCTATGCCGGTAATTTAGCTAATTTAAAGGACATCGAAAACGCTCCAAACTATACATTCGTGAAAGCAGATATCTGCGACTTCGACAGGATAATGGAATTGTTCAACCAATACCAGATAGACGGAGTTATTCATTTGGCAGCCGAAAGCCATGTAGACAGAAGTATTAAAGACCCGTTTACTTTCGCAAGAACCAACGTAATGGGAACCCTCTCCTTACTACAAGCTGCCAAGTTATTATGGGAAAATTCTGAAGATGGCTATCAAAGCAAACGTTTTTATCACATATCAACCGATGAAGTATATGGAACATTAGAGTTTGACGGTACATTCTTTACCGAAACAACAAAATATGATCCACATTCCCCCTATTCAGCGTCAAAAGCTTCATCGGATCATTTCGTACGTGCTTTTCACGACACATATGGTATGCCGACAATTGTAACCAACTGTAGTAACAATTACGGTCCGTATCAATTTCCGGAAAAACTAATTCCACTATTCATCAATAACATTCGTTGCAGAAAACCATTGCCAGTATATGGTAAAGGTGAAAATGTACGCGACTGGCTGTATGTGGTAGATCATGCACGTGCTATCGATATCATTTTCCACCAAGGAAAAATTGCCGAAACTTATAATATTGGCGGATTTAATGAGTGGAAAAACATAGACATCATCAAGGTTATCATCGAAACCGTAGATCGCTTACTGGGAAATCCCAAAGGCCATTCACTTGACCTGATTACGTATGTTACCGATCGTAAAGGACACGACCTTCGTTATGCCATCGATTCTACCAAATTAAAAAATGAGCTGGGTTGGGAACCAAGTTTACAATTTGAAGAGGGAATTGAAAAAACGGTAAGATGGTATTTAGAAAACCAGGATTGGATGGATAATATTACTTCAGGGGAGTATGAGAAGTACTATGAAGGTATGTATAAAGGAAGATAAACGGATTTAACAACATTCAAATAAAGGGTGACCACACTCCATGAATTATATAAATCATAATATTGCCGGGTTATTCATTCTAACATTGGCACTTATTGCTATTTATTTTTGGTATTTATTTATCCCCCAAACAATCCTCATTGAATACTCTGCCTCTATCATGACAACCGGTTCACTCATGTTGCTTTTGGGATACTTAAACACAAAAAAAGCACCAAGTAAATCATACAATATTACAATATGGATAATTATCCTTTTTATCAGTTATTTAATAATAAGATTATCTTTAAAACAAGATCTATTTTCCGAAAGTTATTTACACCCATCAATTTATACATTCTGTTTAAGATATCAGGTTCCGATGGATTGGCTCCTATTTTTATTACTTCTCCCAGGTATGAATACCAGTCTTGAGAAAGTACCTAAAAAACATTTGAGCACCTTCATACTTTGCTTATTTTCCATCAGCAGCATAGAACTATTCATTGCTAATCAGAATTTCAATATTTATTTTCAGATTCTTTTATTAATGTATCTGATAGGCAAGTATTTTAAATTATATGGTTTTATACTCAGCAAAAGAGTTTTGTTTTTAGTTTGGACTATTCTAATGGTAATATCTGCTTATAAAATCTGGATATTACTTTAATAAAATAACAACATGAAAAAAAACATAGGTTTAATAACCTGGTATGGAAGCAAAAACTATGGAACAAATGTTCAAGTTTATGCATTATATAAAAAAATCAAAGAGTTAGGATATCCGTGTGACTTAATAGCAGCATTTAATTCAAATAATTTTTCCTGGAAAGCTCACCTCAGATATGTACTATCCTTTTTCAACTTTGAAGAAACGATAAAATCAGTAAAAGCCATAAACGATTTAAAACAAAAAAAAATTCTCAAATTCATTCAGGAAGATATATCAATAAAACATGTATATACCCGGAAACAATATAAAGCTTTACTAAAAAACTATCCCATCTTTATCACAGGGAGTGACCAGATATGGAACCCTTTCCATTTAAGTGAATTTTACCTACTAAATTTTGCCAGTTCAAATAAAAGAATAGCATATGCCTCCAGTATTGGAGTAAAAGAACTTCCTAAAAATAAAATTGAATTATATAAAAAGCATATATCATTATTTGATCACATCGGACTACGGGAAAAAACAGGTTGTGACCTTATAGGTAAACTCCTTAACAGACAAGATATCGCTAATGTACTAGATCCAACATTCCTGTTAACACCTCAGGATTGGATTACATTTGCCCAGAATGCAGTTATAGAGTTTGTTACTCCTCAGAAATATATACTTTGTTATCTTATTGGAAACCGAGATAATTATGAACCTCAAATAATAGATATACAAGAGCGAACCGGGATTCAAAGCCTTATTATTATCCAATCTGCAGAGAACAGAAATTTTAATATCGAAGGAAGCATCGTATATACAAATGCAGGGCCCAAAGAGTTTGTTTGGCTAATTCAGCATGCTGAATTAGTATGTACAGATTCATTCCATGCTACGGCTATCAGTATCAATCTCTCTATTGATTTTATAGAATTTCTCCGTTTTAATAATGATGATAATAAATCGCAAAATTCCCGAATTTATGATCTTTTAGAACACTATCAATTACAAGAAAGAATATACACACCCCACAAAGATATTACACAAAAAATCAAATATGATCCAATTAAATGCATCTTAGAAAAAGATCGGATCGACTCCATGGCTTATTTGATCAATGCAATAGAAAGTTGAGATGAAATCCAATTATTACATATCCTCTTTTTTCTGGAGTACATTATCTAAGATACTTAATGCTATTATAAATTTTATCTCCGTACCCTTACTGTTAGGTGTATGGGGACAGGCAGACTATGGAGTACTCTCACTTGCTACAGCTTGCAATGGATATATGCATCTTCTGGATTTGGGAATGAACACAGGAGCGATTAAGTTCTACTCACAGTGGAAAACAGAAGGAAAAATAAATTTAATCTATCGCGTAGCACACTCAAATACGACATTCTACATGTTAATATCTCTAATTAACACTATAGGTCTATTGGCAATAGCTATTTGGGGAGAAGGATTATTCAACATCACTCATGAGCAATTTCTCACACTTAGACTCTGCTTAATTATTCTTGCTCTCTTCTCATTATTGACATGGGTAACAACATCGTACAATCAATTATTGGTTGCAGATAAACAAATGGCTTATACCCAACAGATACAATGCATCATCTCTGTCTTAAAAGCCATTTTGATTATTGCTACCCTATTCTTCAATATAGGCTTAACTAATTATTTCTTTTTCTTTAATTTAATAGTAGCACTTCTATTAATCCCTTATGCATATAAATGTAAAAAAGATAATTTAATCGATAATTTTAAAATAAAATTTTATTGGAACGATTTCAAAATCGTATTAATGTATAGCCTCTCATTATTTGCATTATCTCTATTTCAAGTTACAGCGACACAATCCCGTCCGTTAATATTAGGAATGCTTGCAAGCAATGCTGCCGATATAGCAGCAGAATATCGGATTATAGAAGTCATACCATTGTTTATTATTGTGGTTGGAGGTACTTTGACCGGAATATTTTTACCTAAAAGTTCTGAGTTAATTGCCCAAAAGAACCAAGATGAAATAGAGAAATTCGCATATAAGGGAACAACTATTACCACCATTTTAGCCAATATATTATGTATTCCTTTTATATTAGGAGCTAAACAAATTATCTCTGCATATGTGGGAATAGAGTATCAATACTTGTACATTTGGCTAATACTATGGTGTGTAACTGTTCTTATACAAATCCATACAACTCCCGGAAATAGCTTAATATTAGCTTATGGAAAAACGAAAGTATTAGTATATATTTCTGCTACATCATGCATAATCTCAATGATAATAAATGCATTACTCTGTAAACACTATGGAGTAGGTTCTGCTGTAATCGGTTATTTTATATATGTCATTATAGTAATAGGTTCTTATTATGTAGCCTATTACCAGAAAATACTCAAATTAAACCGACAGAAGATGTTTATCGCTTTCATCAAACCTACATTATTCTCTCTAATAGCATTTGGGGTAACATATCTACTTCCCTATGAAGTAATTCACATAGATAATATAAGTAATAAAATCACATACCTGTTTATTTTTACATTAAAAGGTATTATTTGGTTTATTCTATATTGTTTGCTCTTATGGGTATTCAAAATCATACAATTAAAAGATAAAAAAATTAGTATATAAGCTACATGATTATTTGTCCAAAAGAAAAATGTACAGGCTGCTATGCCTGTATCAATGCATGTCCATGCCATTGCATTACAATGCAAAATGATTCAATAGGAATATTACACCCCACTATAGACTACAAAAAATGTATACATTGCAATCTCTGCATTAAATCATGTCCAAATAACTGTGAGTTTGAATTTAAATCACCTATAAAATGCTATGCTACCTGGACCAAAAATAAAGAAAAACGGAAAAAATGTGCATCTGGAGGTATAGCAACTGTATTTTCTGAATACATTATAAAACAAAAGAAAGGGGTTGTATACGGAACACGTTATACAAAAGACCTGATCCCAATTACTACACGATCTGAAACGTTAGAGGATTTAGAATATTTCAAAGGATCTAAATATACACAAAGTCTGGTAGGAGAATGTTTCAAAGATATAAAAAAAGATTTAACACAAAACAAAGAAGTTCTTTACATAGCAACTCCCTGCCAGATTGCCGGACTTTATTCTTTTCTAAAAAAAGAGTACTCCAATCTTCTAACTATAGATCTTATCTGTCATGGTGTGTCTCCCACATCTTATTTTATAGATGAGATAGAGTATCTAAAACAAAGAAATAAAATTCCTCATATTACAGACGTCCGATTTAGAGGAAATGACAGAAAAAATTTTCAATTATCACTATGGGATGATAATACTCTCAAATATTGTAAATCTGCATACTCTCAATATTACTTTTCCGGATTTCTAAAAGGAATCACTTTGAGAGAAAATTGCTATACATGCAATTATGCTCGCCCAGAAAGAATATCAGATATAACCATTGGAGATTTCATCGGATTAGGGAAAGAAACTCCATTTAAATACAATCCTTATAACGTATCCATAGTATTGCCCAACACTGATAAAGGACTTACTATCTATAATACTATACGATATGATGAAACAAACGAAATACAATCGGTGGAACGTAAATACGCGGAAGCTATTAAATACGGACCTTCATTAAGAGCACCCTTTCCGAGGCATCCATATCAAAAAGAATTTATCTACTTATGCGAAAGTAAGGGATATCTGTTTGCTATAAGAAAGGTACTCAAAAGAAATATAATACAGAATCAATTATTATATATACCCGATCTTCTATTTAGAAGAATACCAAGAAAAATTTTAAAAACGATTCGAATAATTAAGATCTGAACTGAATATAAAAATGAATGATGCAGATATAAATGACACATTCAAAATCTACCAATAAGTTTAATCTCTATACTATCAAATAATCAGCACATTATTCCAATCATTGCTATAATTACTCGAATTCATACTAATTATGTCTAAATATATAGTTTTAATAACAATTTTATATGTAACAGATTGCCTACAATTTTTTAAAAGTGGAGCTCTTCTTTCTATTTGTTTTTATGGAATTATATTATTGGGAACACTGTCTTTAGGACGCGAATTATTCATAAAAAAGAAACTATCAAAGTTAACTTTTGCACTTATCCTATATTGTTTTTTATTTCCACTTTATGGTTCCTACAAAAGTTCTATTATTTTTGAACAACCCATATTCATGGGAATCGTTTCTCTAAGATACTTATGGGTTATCCTATTCGGTTTTTTTCTCTATTCTATAAAATATGATTACCGGTTATTACTATTACAAATCAATAATATAAATATCTGCATAGCTATAGTCTCAATTATAGCATTCTTTTTCTTTGGTATCAACCATGTCACAATTGAACCATATTTATTTAGTACAGACTCTGTAGAAATAACTTCTACAGAAGATTCTATAAAAGGAGCTAAATTATTCACCGGTTCAGCTATGATGCTTATATCTTATATATACTATTTACTAAAGTTCATGGATAATCCTAATGATAAAAAGATATTTATCCCCTTTATTATTTTAATGGTATATCTTATTTTTGTCAACAAAGGCCGACAACCCCTTGCATTAGTTGGAATAATCTATTTCATATATTATATTAGAATGAAAAGATTAACTATTAAACGCTTTGTATTAGGATTATCACCCATAGTGATTATTATAGCTATTATTTTATATGACTCTTCATTTTTGGAACGATTCTTTAGTATTTTCGAAGGGATAAAAACATCTGACAATTCAACGTTAGCACGTCTAAATTCGATAGAAAGTGTAATACCTTATATAATAGACAATCCCGTATTGGGCTTTGGAAATCTATCTTACAAATTTCGAGAATTCGGTTTTCATGCTTTTTTTGGTTATCAATTCTATTTAGCAGACATTGGTGTATTTGGTACAATAGCAAGAGGAGGAATAGTTCTTCTAACTATCTACTTCGGCCTATATTATTATGCATATAAACGAACCAAAGCAATGGATAATATAGAATATAGAAAATATATGAGATATATGATAGTATCATTCCTGGTGATGTTGATATTTTTAAGTAATGATACGTTGTTTTCAACAAACTGCATTAGATTTGCTTTCGTTTTCTATCCATTATTTTCAACATCGAATAATATCAATATCTTCTTTAAGAAGGCTTAGTTTATTTTACATATTCTAAAAATAACATTAAATGGACGTATCTATAATAATCGTAAATTACAATACTTGTGATTTATTAAAACAATGTATCCAATCTATTATCACAAATACCAGAGAAGTAGTATATGAGATAATTGTTATAGATAATGACTCACACGATGAATCATGCCAAATGCTCAAAAATGACTTTCCGACAGTAAAATTGATAAGAAGTAATATTAATTTAGGTTTTGGAAAAGCCAATAATTTAGGTATCAAACAAGCTTCCGGGAAGTATCTGTTTTTCCTAAATTCTGATACAATATTATGTAATAATGCTATAAAAAACTTTTTTGAATTTTCTATTTCTTATACAGACAAGTTAGGAGCAACAGGAACTATTTTGAAAGATAATAATGGAAATAATATTCATTCATACGGCAAATTCATCACAATAAAATCAGAACTCAAAAATGTCCTAACCAAATACTCTAAAATATTCGGTGTCAAAAATAATACTGACTATTTATATCCACCAGCAATAAAAGAATCAAAAGAAGTGGACTACATAACTGGAGCAGATTTATTCATTCCATATAAAGTATATCAAGAATTAGAGGGTTTTGACCCGATGTTTTTTATGTATTGTGAAGAAGTAGACTGGCAATATAGGATGGCTATAAACGGATATAAAAGATTAATAATCAATGAGCCAGAAATTATACATTTAGAAGGAGGTAGCGATCCATCCCAATCCAGTGCCTGGTCATTTAATAGAATGAAGAATATATTTACAAGTAAGCTATATTATATTAAGAAGCATAATAAGTATTCCGCTTATATATGTTTTCGTTTTTTCTATTTAGGCCTTTGGATTCCTTTAATTTTATTGAGAAAAGACCTTTTCAGCAACAAGTTAAAATTAATTCAATTACTATTTACAAAAAATATATAATTGTGGATATAAATAAATCAAATCGTGCTAAATATGATTTTAGCATAAAACGGTATATAAAAATTCTGATTTTCAAAAGTTGTAATGTTATACCCGTTTCCAGATTTTTGCGAGCAAAAATTTATCGTATTCTGGGCGTATCTATTGAAAAAGGAGTAGTACGTATTGGAAAAATATCAATAGACACGATTCACCCTGAAGATATTTTCATCGGAAAAGGAACAGCAATAGCTGATGGTTGTATTCTCTTATCTCATTACTATGATGTCTACAATCTAAAAGAGCATGCATACTATCGTGGCCAAATTCATATAGGAAGAAATGTATATATAGCAAGTAATACTATATTTACCAAGCCTGTTGCTATCGGTGATGGAGCTATAATCGGAGCTGGTTCTATTGTAAATAAAGATATACCTCCTTATACAGTTTGGGGAGGGGCTCCTGCACGATTTATCTGTAACAGATATAAAGAAGAATTAGAAATCCCTGTAAATACAGAGCTATTCAAGCCACGTTAATTATTATATACCCCCAATTACTTATAAGACAGATATTATACGAAATCACTAATCTATCTCAGTTATAGAAATGAAACAAATCTTTATTGTTGATTATTTAGGTATTCATTGTGGTATGCATTATTATAATGATGCTTTCAAGAAAGTACTATCCAACCCTTTACCTAATGAAAAAATAAATATTTTATCTAACTATCCGGAAGACAAAGCTACGTCTTTCTTTTTAAACTTCTATTCAGTCAATAAGCTCATTGGAATTATTTTCTTAGTATATAATTACATTAAGTTATATATCAAGGTTCTATCTAATAAAAAAGCCTGTTTCATATATTTGACTTATGGAAATAGTATTGACATTCCCTTTCTATGGATAATTTCTAAGGCGCCAAAGCATATAATCGATATTCATGAAGCAATAGGACAGAATGTAGATGCAAATCTACGATTAAAAAAATGGTTCAAAAACATATACTCTTCTAAAATAAAAAGTGTAATAACGCACTCACAACGCACAAACAACTTTCTTAATGAATATGATTTTCAAGGATTGAGATTATCTGTTCCACACTTTAAATATTGCTTCAAAAAAACATGTAATGAAAATCAGGTAGAAAAAGAGATTCAACATTCAATTGCAAAAGATAAAATAAATATATTATTCTTCGGAAATATAAATTATAATAAAGGAATAGACATACTAATCCAAACAATTAATGCATTACCTCAAGAACAAGCTGAGAAGTTAAACATCATCATTGCGGGTAAGGATTTTGATGGGACAATTCATAAAATTCCTCTCATGCATCCACAGTCTTTTCAAGTTTTTCTAAAACATATTAATGATGACGAATTAGTATTCTTATATAAAAATACTGATTATGTAGTACTGCCATATAGAAAAACATCACAAAGTGGAATTTTAGAAATGGCCTTTTATTTTAAAAAGCCGATTATCGCAAGTAATATTCCATATTTCAATATGATGTTATCTAAATTCAAAAGTTTTGGAATGCTTACGGACTTAGATATTCCATCTTTTACCAATACTTTCTCTAAAATTATACAAAGACATACCAAGTATACAGACTACTATATAGATACAGAATATAGCACCTACACTAACAGGCAAGAAATTACATCATTCTCCAATGAATTCTCTAAATGGATAAAAAAATAATCCGTATTTCTATTATAATATTATAATTAATGAAGAAAGTTGCAATCATAGGTATACAAGGTGTACCCGCAAAATATGGTGGCTTTGAAACACTGGTAGAGAATATGATTGGTGAAAACACACCCTCTGATATTCAATATACCGTATTTTGCAGTAGTAAAGATTATGAAAAACAAATGAAAGTTTATAAAGGAGCTGTTTTGAAATATATCCCCTTTTTCCATGCAAATGGAATACAAAGCACTCCATATGATATCTATTCATTAATGAAAGTAATCAAAGGCTACGATACTATTTTAGTTTTAGGGGTATCAGGATGTATCTTCTTACCCTTCTTCCGTATGTTATGCCACAAACAATTAATAATAAATATAGACGGGATAGAACACAGACGGGCTAAATGGGGAAAGTTTGCAAGAAAGTTCCTCAAATATTCTGAAGCAATGGCCATAAAATATGCCGATGTGATAATAGCAGATAACAAAGGAATACAAGAGTATGTAAAAAATGAATATGGTAAAGAAACCGTGTTAATAGCATATGGAGGTGACCATGTACAACAAACCATATCCAGTGAACAACAATATGACATTTTAAACCATTATAATTTATCTGCTGGTGAATATGCCATAACTATCTGTAGAATTGAACCAGAAAATAATTGCCATCTAATATTGGAGGCTTTCGCACAAAGCAATATACCAATGATATTTATTGGCAACTGGAAAAGAAGCGAGTATGGAAAAGATCTGAAAAAAAAATATATTTCACATAATAATATAAAGATATTAGATCCTATTTATGATTTGCAGAAACTATATGCACTACGGAAAAATTGTAAATATTATATTCATGGGCATAGTGCAGGAGGCACAAATCCGTCATTAGTGGAAGCTATGTTTTTCGGTGTACCCATTCTTGCCTATGACGTTATATACAATCGCGAAACTACTCAAAAAAAGGCTTGCTATTTTCAAAATGAAAAAGATCTTCTTGAATTAACTCAAAAAAACAATACTATCTTACAACAAAACGCCAAAGACATGTTAGAGATTGCCAATAGAAATTATAAATGGGAAACAATTGCTAATCAGTATAGTATATATTATTAAAGCAACTATTATTTTACACTTTTATTAATAAAATTTCCAGTAGTCCCCTCCAATTGACAAATTCTCTTTTCAAATTTCTCAAATATTAATTTAAAATTCAAACAACAATAACTAATTATTTTATTAAAAAATGAAACATACATTTTTAATCTGTATGGTCGTTTTACTTGCGGCCTGTTCAGCTCCAAAAGAAGTGCTTTATTTACAAGACATTTCTCTTATCAAAGAAGAAGCAATTGATAAGAGTTATGAGGTTATCATCCACAAAGATGACCTGTTAGCCATTATAGTAAACAGTAAAGATCCTGAATTAGCTTTACCTTTCAATATGCCATTAGTAAGTTATCAGATAGGTGGACAGAACGTTAGCCAACAACGGTTAGTTGGTTATCTCGTTAATCAAGACGGCAATATTGATTTCCCTATTTTAGGAGAAATCCATGTAGAAGGGTTAACCCGTATGCAAGTGACCGAGTTAATTAAAAAGAGATTAATTGAAGAAGAATTAATCAAAGATCCTATTGTAACAGTTCAATTCCTTAACTTCAAAGTTTCTGTAATAGGTGAAGTAGGACGTCCGGGAACATTCGATATTTCAGGAGACAGAATAACATTGCTTGAAGCATTGAGTATGGCTGGTGATTTAACTATCTATGGCCGCCGTGACCGTGTAGCCGTAATCCGTGAAAAAGATGGTAAACGTAGTATCCTATATCATGATTTACGTTCATCAGATATCTTTCAGTCGCCTTGTTACTATCTACAGCAGAATGATATTGTATATGTAGAGCCAAACAATGCAAAAACGGGACAAAGTCGTATCAACTCCAACAATTCTGTCGGTGTATGGTTGTCCGGAGTATCCGTACTTGCCTCTATAACCTCACTCTTAGTGACTATGTTTAAATAAAAATGCCTTTAAATAATGAGTACTGAACAAAAAATTAATAAAGAGTCAAAAGCCTCCAAATCTTCTGAAAAGGAAGAAGAAATTAATATTGCTGATATTCTACAGCTAATATGGAGTAACCGTTATTGGTTTATACTATCTATTTTCCTGTGTGTAGGTATTGCCTTCTTTTATTTACAATCTTCATCCAAAATATATAGTCGTAAAGCCTCTGTTTTAATACGTGATGATTCAAAAGGAGGTGGGATAAGTGAATCTTCTGCCTTTGCAGATTTAGGACTTTTCGGAGGAAAACGGAATGTTGACAATGAGGTACTTATATTTCAATCCCGACATTTAATGGAAGAAGTTGCACGTCGGCTGCATTTAGATATTAGCTATAAAATAAAAGAGGGATTAAGGAATAAAGAACTTTATACACACTCTCCAATAATACTTTCTTTCCCTGAAGCAGAAGAGAGGCAATCAATCCTTGTAACAGTAACTCCAATTGATTCAGCCAGAGTCAGGCTATCTGATCTGAAAATGAGTGTTGGAGATGGAGAAGTCACTTCAAACGAGGTACTGGAAGTAAACTTACACGATACAATACAAACTCCAGTTGGTGCAATGGTAGTAATGCCAACTTTGTATTATTCAGACAATTTTTACGAGAAACCCATCTCAGTCACTAAATCCAACATGGAAAGGGTTGTAGATGCTTATCAAAGTAGCATGGAAGTGTCCCTTGCCAGCAAAACTGCTACAATCATTAATCTTACTTTAAAAGATGTCTCAATAGCACGTGCAGAAGACGTAATCAATATGGCAATTGCCATTTATAATGAAGACGCTATTAATGATAAAAATCAGATAGCAGTGAACACTTCAAATTTCATCAATGAACGTCTGATAATTATCGAACGTGAATTAGGTGGAGTGGATGCCAACATTGAAGCATTCAAACGTGAAAATCAACTGACCGATATCACGTCAGAAACAGGCATGTATCTGGCAAACACAAGCCTTTATCGCCAGGAAGGACTTAGCCTCGAAAATCAACTAAGCATTGCCAAATATATTAAAGATTATTTAGTAGATCCTCAAAAGAATGCAGACCTAATTCCTGCCAATACCGGTATTTCTGACAACAGTGTGGAATCTCAAATCAGTGAGTACAATGAAATGTTGCTTAAACGTGATAAATTGGTTTCAGGCAGTAGTAGCAAGAACCCCATTGTTATCGATCTGAATAATTCTCTGGCTGCAATGAAACAGACGATTATCCGCTCCGTGGACAACCTAATCGTTGGATTGAACATCAAATTAAAGAATAACCGGGAACATGAAGAGCAAACCCAGAAACGTATTGAAGCTGTACCTGCTCAACAAAAATATGTACTAACGGTAGAACGACAACAAAAAATTAAAGAAGAGCTTTATCTCTATCTGCTGAACAAACGTGAAGAGAATGCTTTAACACAGGCTATCACAGAAAGTAATGCACGTATTATCGATCCGGCATCGGGTAGTAGCAAGCCTGTAGCTCCCAGGACAATGGTTATTTTATTTGCAGCCATTCTGATAGGAGGCGCTATTCCTATGATATTCTTCTGGTTACAAAAGACATTGGATACCAAAGTACGTACCCGTAAAGATTTGGAAGATGCTCTAAGTGTACCCATTCTGGGTGATATTCCCCAATGTAGTGAGAAAGACAGAAAAGAATCTCCTATCATCGTTCACGAGAATAGCCGTAGCCCAATATCCGAGGCATTCCGCATTATCCGGACTAATATGGACTTCATGCGTGTGAAAACTGAAAACCTTCAGGTAGTAATGCTGACATCCTCTAATCCCGGAGCCGGAAAAACATTTATCTCATGTAACCTGGCTATGAGTATCGCACAAATGAATAAGAAGGTTATCCTGGTCGATGTGGATATCCGCAAAGGTACTTTGAGCAATATTTTCACTGATATTCCGGCTCGTATGGGACTTACCAACTATTTATCGGGAAAAACAGATAAGATTGAAGATATTATTATCACAAATGATAAATATAAAAATCTCGATATCATCTTTGCCGGTCCTGTTCCTCCCAATCCTGCCGAACTTCTTCTGAGTGAACGTTTTGACCGCATAGTTACAGAGTTAAAAAAACACTATGACTATGTTATTCTGGACAACGTACCGGTAGACATCGTAGCCGATGCTTCAATTATCAATCGAGTAGTAGACCTAACTATCTATGTAGTACGTGCCGGAATAATGGATCATCGCCAGCTTCCGAATCTGGAACGAATGTACGAACTGGATAAATTACGTAATATGGCCATCGTGCTTAACGGAGTCAATTATGACCGTAAAGGTTATGGTTATGGATATGGGTACGGTTATGGATACGGCTATGGATATGGAAATGATGAAGGACGAAAAAGTAAAAACAAAAGTTTGACAAAGCGTTTGAAAAAACGTATCTCCAATCTTTTTTATAAATAATCAAAAACTACTCTATGTTTTCCTGGCTTTCATCAGAAACAAATATCTTAAAATCGGGACTCTTAAAGGGCATGACAGACGTTCATGCCCATCTCCTTCCCGGAGTAGATGACGGGATGGCTTCTGTAGAAGAATCTCTTGCTGCCATTGAATACCTGTATGAAATAGGTGTCAGAAGAATCTTTCTCACACCTCATATTATGGAAGATATCATTGAAAACCATCCCGACTTTCTTCAAAAGCGTTTCGAAGAGTTTTGTAAAAAGAATAAATCTCCTGTTGAGCTCCGGCTGGCCGGCGAGTATATGCTGGACACAGGATTTAAGAAACAGACGGAAGAGGGATTGCTGACTTTAGGGGATTGCCATGTATTAGTGGAGACCTCCTATCTATCGGCACCTCCTGACCTCCGTCACATGCTTTATGAGTTACAAGTAAGTGGCTATAAACCCATTATAGCACATCCGGAACGATATTTGTATATGCGCGAAGAGGAACTGGTTGCACTAAAGAAAAATGGTTGTAAGTTTCAGTTAAATCTGATGTCGTTGGCAGGTACATATGGCAAAAGAGTATTACAACGGTCTCAAGTATTATTAAAAGCAGGTTTTTACGACTTTGCCGGTTCTGATCTTCACCATCTGGAGATTTATATGGATGCCCTTTCACGAATACGGTTATCACGCTCACAGCAACAGTTAGTAAAGACATTAATAGACAACAACAACCTTCTTTAATAAAATAAGGAAACTGTACCTACATTAAAAGCAAGATTAATGATTTATACTGACTTTCAGCCCTACCTCTTACCAGGTACAGATGCCTGGGCCTTATCTCCGGACAAATCAATGGAACTGTTGAACTATCTGGAAGATATAGGAATAAAGCAGGTGACATGTGTTCCACCTGTGAAAAAAGAGAATCCTGAGAACACAACAGAGAATCTCGAGAAAGTATTCAATAGTTTAAAAAATCAGTATAATGGAAGCATTGAACTGAAACTTTCTGCCAGATATCGCCTGGATAATGTTTTTGAAAAGATGCTGGACACTGAAGATCTACTGACCATTGACGGGCATAAAGAATTGCTTATTGATGTTCATCCCCTACTAAAAAATGATAGCTTTTGGGAAGTGCTTGACTCTATTATAAACATAGGTTATATCCCTGTAGTCATGCAACCGGAACGAAGTATTTATTGGGGAACAGAGGACTTTGTACGGCTCAAAGAAAAAGGTTGCAAGCTCATGATGAATCTCTATTCTTTCTTTGGATACAATGGTGATGATGCACTGAATTATAGTAGAATGTTACTAAGAAGAGACCTGTACACATATGCTTTTTCCGGAATAGAAGATACCAAAATAATGCACTACAGTGAGTATTTCAATTCAAATGAAGATGAATGGACAGCAGGTTTGTCTAAATTAGGAATTACCATCGTATGCAATAAAGTAAATACTCTACAATAAGAAATAAATAACGAAATCACTCTTTTAAATGCTACTAACTTAAATTCAACAATCATATGCTAACAACTCAAATTCAGGAATTAAAACATTTAGCCCACGAACTGTTATATCTGGGTGTAGATGATTCACCTATATATGCAGATTCACTCTGCCAACAGAACAAAGAAGTGCTGCAAAAAGCAAATGTTTTGTTCACAGCTCAAGCCTCTACCGATGAAGAAGAAGCACTCCTTTGCCTCGCTTTGTTGATGGGATATAACGCTCTTATCTATACCAATGATATAGAAACCCGTAAGCAAACAATTCTGGAACGCTCATGGAAAGTATTGGAAAAACTCTCTCCTTCTCTTTTGAAATGTCAACTACTGACCTACTGTTATGGTGAAGTATTTGATGACGAACTGGCAGCAGAAGCTCATGCTATAATAGACGGTTGGGGGAAAAGAGAGTTAACAGCGGAGGAACAAGAGATTGTAGATACACTGACAAATCTGGAAAAATATCCTTATCCATGGAGTGAAGTCACCGAATAAGTATCTACAATAATAAGAAAATGGCACAACAACAGAATTAATAGTTTTTTGAAGGCATATGGTACTGTTATTCAATCTCAGTACTGTATTTTCCCGAAAGGGAAACAGGGAGTTGGTCTGATGTGAATCACGCCAGTTTCTTAATATTATTGTTTGTTTGTGTTTCCCCCTTCTGACCAGGCATGGCCAGTAAAGGGGGAATTTTTTATTCACTTCTGTTCAGAAATGAATCAGTTCACCACAGAGGACACGGAGGGCGCAGAGATATTATTTTCTCTGATGAAACGCGGATGAACGCAGATTAAAAAACTGTAGTTCTTTATTTTATCGTTATTTCCCTTTGCGAGAATTTGCGTTCATCTGCGTTTCAATAAAGATTTAAACTCTGTGCCCTCTGCGACCTCTGTGGTGAAATACTATTCAATTATAAATCAAATCTATCTCAAACTCAGGTTTTTATATTTTTTCATTGTATATTTGTAACAACTTTATATATCACAACACGATTTCATATTAGCAACCTACATAACCAAGGTCTAATTAAACATTTATATACCATGAGAAAACTAAAAATGACCCTGCTGTGCAGCCTGTTTCTGATAACCACGGCTTATGCACAAAAACAATTTACGTTGACTTCACCCAACGGACGTATCAGTACAACTATTAACATTGGCGAAAAAATCACCTATGACATTACACATGATGGACAATCTGTCCTGTCCCCCTCCCCCATTTCATTAATGTTAAGTGATGGAGAAGTATGGGGTGATAATGCCAAACTATCCAAAAGCAACAAACGAAGCGTGAATGAAACAATCCTTTCACCATTCTACAAGAAAGATAAAATCCAGGATACATATAACGAATTGAAACTGACATTCAAAAAACAATGGGGATTGGAGTTTCGTGCATACAACGATGGAATAGCTTATCGCTTTATCAATCAACGGAAGAAGCCATTCAATATCCAAAGTGAAGAGGTCAACTACCAATTTAACGATGATGCCATGGCTACAGTGCCCTATGTAAGACCCGGAAAAGATGGAGATTATGAGTCTCAGTTTATGAATTCATTTGAGAACGCTTATACCACCGATCGGCTTTCAAAACTAAACAAAGGAAGAATGATGTTTCTGCCGCTGGTAGTTGAAGTAGGGAACGGCAAAAAGATCTGTATCACAGAATCGGATCTGGAAAGCTACCCCGGACTCTATCTGACTAATGCAAACGGTAATAACAGCCTGACCGGCAAGCAAGCGCAATACCCTAAAGTTACCAAACAGGGTGGACACAACATGCTACAAATGCAAGTACAACAACGCGAACACTATATAGCCAAAGTAAATGGGCCACGAACATTCCCCTGGCGCATAGCGATCCTCTCTACTACAGACAAAGACTTGGCAAACAGTGACATGACTTACAAATTAGGAGCAGCCTCACGAGTGGCTGATATCTCATGGATCAAACCCGGTAAAGTAGCATGGGACTGGTGGAATAATTGGAACATTGACGGAGTAGACTTCGTATCCGGAATCAACAATGCAACTTATAAATATTACATAGACTTTGCAGCAGCACATGGTATTGAGTATGTTATTCTCGATGAGGGCTGGGCAGTAAACCTGAAAGCTGACCTGATGCAGGTTGTGAAAGAAATCGACATCAAAGAACTGGTAGATTATGGTGCGAAAAAGAACGTAGGTATCATCCTCTGGGCAGGTTTTCACGCATTCAATCGGGATATGGAGAACATCTGTAAACACTATGCCGATATCGGTGTGAAAGGATTCAAGGTAGACTTTATGGATCGTGATGATCAGGAAATGGTAGACTTTAACTACCGTGCTGCTGAAACCTGTGCAAAACACAAACTGATACTCGACCTGCATGGCACATACAAACCTGCCGGAATGAACCGCACATATCCCAATGTTCTGAACTTTGAAGGAGTGCACGGACTGGAACAGATGAAATGGAGCCCTGCTGTAGACCAAATGAAGTATGATGTCATTATTCCTTTCATCCGCCAAGTGGCAGGACCAATGGATTATACGCAAGGTGCCATGCGCAATGCGGCAAAAGGTAACTATTATCCTTGCAATTCAGAGCCAATGAGTCAGGGTACAAGATGTCATCAACTGGCCATGTACGTCATACTGGAATCTCCGTTCAATATGCTTTGCGATGCACCAAGCAACTACATGCGCGAACCGGAATCACTGGATTTTATTGCAAACATACCCACCGTATGGGACGAAAGTATCACTCTTGATGGCAAGATCGGCGAATATATAGTAACAGCCCGCAGACATGGCAATACCTGGTATGTCGGTGGAATGACTAATTGGGATGCACGCGACATAGAGGTCGATTTATCATTCTTAAAAGAAAAAGGGAAAACAGTTACCCTGTTTAAAGATGGTATAAACGCACATCGCAGCGGACGGGACTATAAAAAAGAAAACATCAAGTTGAATGATAAAGATAAAGTGAAAATACATCTCGCACCCGGAGGTGGATTTGCAATGAAAATAGAATAAGGGATCAAATAAAAATCTTTGCAAGTGTTATTTTTAACACTTTTGACAAATCTGTTTTTTATTGCTTAAAAGTACGTACTTTTACAATATAAGAATACGTATTTAAGACGCTGTTAATATGCATTTTAACAAGGTATTAAATACGTATTTTTATGGAATAAAATAAGTAAACCGGATTTATACATTCAGATAATCGGCCAACAGCATTTTTTATTTGATACAAAACAAGGATATTTCTTACAGACACAAGAGAGGCAATTAATTCATTACGAATCAGTTGCCTCTCTTGTATCTTGTAAGTGGGGGACATTCAAAAAGTATCCCTATTCTTATTATGAATCATTACATCAAATTACTTGCCAATTCACTCAACTGGCTACGTTCACCTTTCACCAAATTGACATGGGCAAAGATATTTTGCTCTTTCATACGATCAATCATATAAACTAATCCATTGGATTGGCTGTCCAGGTAAGGCTGGTCAATTTGCTGGATATCTCCGGTAAACACCATCTTAGTACCTTCACCCGCACGGGTAATGATCGTTTTTATTTCGTGAGGAGTAAGGTTCTGAGCTTCATCAATGATGCAATAAGTTTCACTCAGACTACGCCCACGAATAAATGCCAACGCTTCAATAACCAATTGCTCGCTTTTCTGCATATCTTCCAGACGTTTCACTTCAGTGGAATTAGCTGCAAACTGGCGTTTGATTACATTCAGATTATCAAATAAAGGCTGCATATAAGGAGCGACTTTCTCCTTTGCATCACCCGGCAAAAAGCCCAGATCTTTATTGGAAAGAGCCACAATAGGACGTGCCAATAAAATCTGCTTATAATCAATCAGATTGCCTAAAGCGGCAGCTAATGCTAAAAGAGTTTTACCAGTACCGGCCTTACCTGTCAAAGCAACCAGTTTCACATTGGGATCATTCAATATTTCAAAAGCAAAACTTTGTTCGGCATTGCGAGGTTCAATTCCATAATTCTTCGTTTTATTGACCCGGCAAACCGTATGGGTAAAAGGATTGTAACGGGCAAGTACACTACTACGATCACTTTTCAATATAAAGCACTCGTTAGGACGAATAATATTTTTAAAATCAAACTCGTTGATATCCAGTCCTTCCCGGGCAGAATAGATCTGATCGATTAACGTAGGATCAATTCCCTCAAATACTTCATTGGACTTCTCAAAGATATCTACATTCACCACTTTGTCAGTAATGTAATCTTCACAAATCACACCAATAGAACGGGCTTTCATACGTAGATTGACATCCTTAGTCACCAGTATAGTCTTCATATTAGTATGCTTGTGCGCCAGATAGTCTGCTACGGCCAGAATCTGATGATCGGGCTTACGTGAAGGAAAAGAATCACGTACAGCCGGAGAATCGACTTCACCCGTAATAACAAACAAACGTCCCAGCCCCTCTCCCAATGAGGCACCACTCGTAAAAAGATTATCATCTGTAATCAAATCGAGTTCTCTGACAAATTCGCGGGCATTATAATTAATCTGTTCATTCCCTTTCTTGAACTTATCCAGTTCTTCAATCACTACGATGGGGAGATAAATATCATTCTCTTGGAAATTCTTCAAGCAATTGTAATCGTGAAGGATAACATTTGTGTCAAGCACAAAATTTTTCTTAGTTCCCATACTCTTCTTAGATTTAAAATGTTGATATTTGCAATCCGTTAAAGCAATCAGTCACTACGATGAAGGATTGTGGCACCTAAGATAAGAAATAAAAGGGCAATAAAGATTTCTTGCCAGTTAAATATTATAAAAGATGGACTATCAGAACACTTTAACGTACTTATATGAGAGTGTACCCATGTTCCAGCAAATAGGAAGCGGAGCATATAAAGAAGGACTGGAAAACACTAAAATATTAGATGAATACTTCGGACATCCTCATCGTGAATACCGTACCATTCATGTAGGAGGAACGAACGGTAAAGGCTCCTGCTCCCATACGCTTGCCGCTATTTTGCAAGAAGCAGGTTATCGGGTGGGGCTTTATACTTCTCCTCACCTTGTCGATTTTCGCGAACGTATCCGTATCAACGGAGAGATGATGCCTGAAGAATATGTTATAAACTTCGTAGAAAAACACCGGGCTTTCTTTGAACCGCTCCATCCCTCCTTTTTCGAATTGACTACGGCTATGGCTTTCCGTTACTTTGCCGATGAAAAGGTGGATGTAGCAATTATTGAAGTGGGACTGGGAGGACGACTCGACTGTACCAATATCATTGCTCCGGATCTATGTATCATTACTAATATCAGCTTTGACCATACACAGTTTCTGGGTAATACACTGGCAAAGATTGCAGGAGAAAAGGCGGGAATTATTAAAAAGGAAATCCCGGTAATAATTGGAGAAGCGACAGAAGAAACCCGACCGGTATTTGTTGAAAAAGCGACAGAAATGAATGCTCCCATCGTATTTGCAGAAGATAATACACTTGTCTTAAATGCGAACTCTCAAAGTAATATGCTGGTATACGAAACTCAGGAGTATCCCCGTTTAGAGGGAGAACTTGGAGGATGTTATCAGATAAAAAACACCAATACAATACTGCATGCTTTAAAAGAACTGAAAGCTTTGGGATATCGGATTGAAGAGCAAAGTGTTCGTAATGGGTTTTCTCATGTCAATGAATTGACAGGACTAATGGGGCGATGGCAGCAATTAAGTGATGCTCCCTTATTAATATGCGACACGGGGCACAATATCGGCGGAATTACGTATATCACCCAACAAATAAAATCGATCCCTTACCACCATCTGCACATTGTAATAGGTATGGTAAATGACAAAGACATTCGCGGTGTATTAAGTCTGTTGCCTCAGGAAGCGAGTTATTATTTCACAAAAGCAAGTGTAAAACGAGCCTTGCCGGAAGGAGAATTGCAAAGTATAGCCAATGAATTTGGCCTGAAAGGTACTACCTATCCGTCAGTGGAGAGCGCCGTACGTGCAGCACAAGAAAAAAGCCTCCCCAAAGACTTTATCTTTGTAGGAGGCAGTAGTTTTATTGTTGCAGATTTATTAGCGAGCCGCAATGCACTCAATCTCAACTAAGGCATCTTTCGGCAAAGCTTTCACAGCCACAGCAGAACGGGCCGGGAAGTCTCCGTTGAAATAAGTTGCATATACGCCATTCATACCGGCAAACAAAGACATATCCTGCAGAAATACAGTCGTTTTGACAATGTCCGCCATTGTCAGTCCGGCTGTTTCCAGGATGTGCTTAATATTTTCTAAAGACTGGCGAGCCTGTGCCTCCACTCCTTCCGGCATTACTCCGGTAGTAGCATCAATAGGCAGCTGTCCTGATACAAACACCATACCATTGGCTTCAATAGCCTGACTGTAGGGTCCGATTGCTCCCGGAGCCTTTTCACTACAAATTACTTTCTTCATTCTGTTCTCTATTTTATTATTAATGATGTATCAATGTGTCAATTAGTACACATGGTTAACCAATAAACCGATGTATCCTGCTCATTGACACGTTATTTTACGCTTCGAAGATAGTAAAAAAAAGACTCTGATAAAAATTCTAAGAAAAAAAGCAGAAGCCAATGCAGTATTCTACATACCTCCGCATTTATTATATAGTTATACAAGAGAAAATACAAGACTAACTTTAAGGAACTAAAACCTAAGCTTGACTAAGTAAGGAGATGAGAGAGAGAGTGTTTTTATAAAAATCTCCAAAAAGAAGCCCCTATCCAACTGCGTGGACAGGGGCTTCGCCATTTCTGTGAAATTTTTTAGTGAGCAAAAACTTACTAACTCACCAACTCAAAACCTATTTACAGTGTTTTTTTATCAATTCATCCACATTGGCATCACCCAGTTCCTTTGCTTTGGCAAAGTTGGCACAAGCCTCTTCCTGCTTTTTCAGTTGTATCAGGCAAATTCCTTTCAAACGATAAGCTTCAGCATATTTAGGATCAATTGCTAATACCTCATCCAGCACTTTTAGCGCTTCCTCATAACGTCCCACACGTAAATTTATTACTGCCTGTTCAGCACGATAAGTCAACTCTTTCGGATTGAGTTCAATAGCTTTAGCAATATCATCCAAAGCACGCTGATACTGACGGGCTTTAAATTCCGCCTGCTCACGGTAATAATAGAATACGTCATTCACCTGGCCATCCACTGCTTTGAAATAAGTGTCATAATCAAGCATTGCCGAACGATATTCTCCTGCATTCATATTCATCTGGGCACGCTCCAACACATAAGGAGCATTATCTGCGGAAATCGGCTGTGGACAATGTGCTACACAGCTATCCATCACAGCAAGCACTGCTTTCGGATCGGCATTCATTAATTCCATCGTTTTAGCAGCACTGAAGAAGGTAGCAGGGGACGCAAGATTGGTACGGTTCACTTTTTCGTAACTAACCAATGCTGCCGGATAATCTTGCTTTGCAAACTGAATATCTCCTTCCAACTGTACATAAACAGACAAAGAATCAATAGCCAATGCCTTATGAACATACTCTAAAGCCTTGTCATACGTCCAATCTTTATATACTTTCTCAGGTTTACCAAGTTGATAACTATAAATCTGTTTTGCCATATTATAGTACACATCATCTTTCTTCTGCGCTACTTTTAAGGCTTGCTCCATATCGGCCGCCGCTTTATCAAACGCAGCATCATCCTTTGCATTAAAAACAGTTGTTGAAGCCCGGCGAAGATATCCATCCGGACTGTTCGGAAACTGCTTCACAAAATCATCCAATAAAGACATATATACTTCGGGAGTAGATTGTGAAGAAGCCATATACAAATACACAAGTGCCTGTTCTTCTGTTTCAGGTAGTCCTTTTTTGATACCAATATTGCGCAAAGTAAGATCACCGAGAGACAGTGCACTAATGCTTTGAGACATGGCGAAAGCAGCTCCGGCAGCATAACAGATGTTGGTAGTATCCTTGCCGGATGACTTCTGTGCAAGCCCGAACACCTGACCATCCGTCGTAGCCACAGGACAGCTCACCATCTTGTCTTTCAAACGCATATCAAGCGTATAATAATTATAATTCTCTCCTACCTTAGTCACCTTTTGTACTTTTCCCGATGTACACGTACGATCTTTCTGAGTAGAATACGGTAGCAGATACACCTCTGCCCCTACAGCAGGAGCAGTAGTAGCTATTACCAGCGCAGGAACTTTCTTCTCAGTGATAGCCACGCGAAATTTGATCACATCATACATATCATCTGCTCCAAGAATGGCATTTACCGGCATCTGTTTTCCTTCAAAGTTAACAATAACGGCACGTTCCGCTCCTTTGAAAAGAGAATAATCCGACAGGGCTATACCATCTTCAGTAACGAAGAAGCCATTTCCGGTATTGAGTATTTTATCGTTCTTGTCGTAAGTCACTACAGAAAATACAGCACGTTTAGCTTTTTCCACCCACTTAGGGGCTTGTGCCATACTCCATTGTACCGACATACAAATAAGTATTAAAGGTAACAGAATCTTTTTCATAAATTAAAAATTAAAAAGTTAGTAGTTAGTAGCTGGCAGTTAGAAGTTAGTAGTTAGAAGCTGGTAACTGGAATCCATTCGGTTTAAAAGTTATCACGCTGCATAGATTCTGACTACTGACTACTAAATTCTAACTACTCAAAGTTTAAAGGTCACTGTGACGTTGTTTCACAGCCTCATATATCAAAATGCCGGCAGCCACAGATACGTTAAGTGACTCAATACTACCCAACATCGGAATCTTCACCCATTCGTCACAGAGTGCAAGATTCTCATAAGATACTCCCTTGTCTTCGGCCCCCATAATGATACATGTCGGAGTAGTATAATCGGCTTTCGTATAGTCATAATCTCCTTTCTCGGTGGCAGCCACAATATGAAAGCCACTATCTTTGAGGAACTGTAAAGTACTCTTCAAACTTTGTTCACGGCAAACAGGTAGAGTATGCAAAGCTCCTGCAGAAGTTTTCACTGCATCTGCATTTACCGTCACACTACCCCGGGCCGGAATGATAACAGCATCTACCGCAGCACACTCACAGGTACGGGCTATAGCTCCAAAATTACGGACATCCGTTATACCATCCAGCATAACAAATAACGGATTCTTACCCTGTTCAAACAAAAAAGGTACAAGATCTTCCGTCTTCTGATAAGTCACAGAAGAGATAAATGCTACTACTCCCTGATGATTCTTACGGGTAATGCGGTTGATACGCTCTACCGGAACACGCTGCACCGGAATAAGCATACCTTTCAAGGCTGCAAACAATTCTTTTGACAAATCACTCTGGATATCTTTCTTTACCAGAATTTTATCAATCTCTTTACCTGCTTGTATAGCCTCTATTACGGCACGGACACCGAAAATCATTTCACTTTGATCAATCATCTTATTTATTTACTATTTAACTATGTACAATTTACTATAAAAAAATACTCTCTATTTGCGATTCTTCCATTTCTACATTTACTCTTCCTGCCTTACGCAGCTAGATCGTAAATAGTAAATCATCAAATCGTAAATCCTAATAACGCTTTTGCATTACTCAACGCTGCCTCCGTCAAAGTAGCACCGCTCAGCATATGTGCTATTTCTTTCACCCGTTCTTCATCAGTAAGACGACGAATGTGGCTATTTGTCTCAGTATCACTATCACGCTTATACACCTTATAATGTGCACATCCACGGGAAGCGATCTGCGGCAAATGGGTGATACTTATCACTTGTCTTTCCTGCTCTCCCATCTCCTGCATAATGTCTGCCATGCGATCAGCAATCTCACCGGAAACACCGGTATCTATTTCGTCAAACACAATGGTAGGGAGTTTTACTGCTCCGGCTATCATTGCCTTAACAGATAACATGACGCGAGCGATCTCACCACCGGAAGCTACAGACGAGATGTTTTGTAATGCACTGTTCTTATTGGCAGAGAAAAGAAAGTTAACCGTATCCTCCCCCTGCAATCCAGGTTCTTTACGTACCCCCATCTCTACCTGAAACCGTACATTAGGCATACCTAACGGTATCAATCTGGAAGCCATCTGCTTCTCTACTTCACGGGCGGCAGCAACACGAGCCTTTGTTAGAATCCCCGCTTGTTTTTTCACTTTATTATACAGGATATCTCTTTCGGCTGTCAGAGCAGCAATACGATCGTCAAACGAAGTGATAGCTGACAATTTCTCTTTATATCCCTCCGTCAATCCTATTAATTCTTCAACAGTCTGCACACGATGCTTTTGCTGCAAAGAATAGATCAGATTCAAACGGTCATTAACTTCGTCCAGACGAATAGGATTAAATTCTATATTTTCACTCTGAGCGCTAATTTCATCTACTATGTCTTTCAGCTCAATGAAGCTACTATACATACGTTCTGCAAGTTCTGTTGCAGGTGAATACACCTTTTGCAAAGCTGAAAGAGAACCAGAACTTTCTTTTAATGCAGCCAGTAAACCACCTTCATCGGAAGTAAAGTTCTGTTCAATACGGTATAATCCAGCCTTTATTTCTTCGGCATGGCTCAACGTTTCCGACTCTTGTTCCAGCTCTTCTTGCTCACCCTCGACAAGATGTGCCTCTTCAAGTTGTTCAAGCTGAAAACGAATATAGTCTTCATCTTCCTTACTTTGTCCGGCCAACGTTATTAATTCGTCAAGCTCTTTATCCAGATGTTTCCAGTCTGTATAAAGCCGATGATAAGTATTCAACGCATCATCATTGTGTGCCAAAATGTCAAGTACGTTAAGTTGAAAACCTTCCTTATTCAATAATAAGTTCTGATGCTGGGAATGCACATCAATCAGCTGTTCGCCCAATTCTTTCATTTGTGTCAACGAAGCCGGAGTATCGTTAATGAAAGCCCTGCTCTTGCCCGACGCCTGCACTTCACGACGAAGAATACATTCGTCCTCAAACTCCAGTTCATTCTCTTCAAAAAAAGATTTCATACCATAGGAAGAAACATCAAAACGAGCTTCTATAATACACTTAGATGCCCCCTGACGGATAGCCTTCACATCAGCCCGCTGCCCTAATAGCAGACCAATAGCCCCCAGTATAATAGACTTTCCGGCACCGGTTTCACCCGTGATGACAGAAAATCCTGTATCGAAGTGGATATCCAACTTCTCTATTAAGGCGTAATTCTGAATATACAGTGAACGTAGCATATATAATAATGTGCCAATATACCAATTAATCAATGTGCCAATTGGCTGCGCACATAATTTTATTAATTATTTAATTATTTAAATCTCTCTAATTCTTTAGTCTCTTTTCATTAACCACATTAGCATAACCGGCACATTATTTTGATTTTATTTTGTCCCATACACTGTTTTGCGAAGGATTAATATTTGAAAGAATCTGATATACCTGTTCCCGTTCATTCTGGGCTGCAGGCGATTTTCCACCATAAATATTGACCAGTTCGTCTTTCTTTATTTCGGTAAATATTACTGGCAATGAAGACATCGGTTTAGTATCACGCGCCTGTTTCAATCCGGCAAGCGAAGCAGTAATAGTTGCACGTGCACGAGTGGCATTGGTTACCATTTCATCCATTCCCTTTCGATGGTACTCGTACATCATCTGACGAAGTGGACTCATACCCTCATCCAGATAGTCGGAAACAATAGCGTAGCGGTTACGACTGTCATCAAAAGCCTTCCATCCTTTTTCATTCAGAGACTGTGCGGCAGTCACTACATTTTCAGCAGCACGAAAAAGCTCTGTTCCGCCTTTTGGTGACATAGTATCCATATCCAGGCCAATCATCAGATAGGCATAATAGGCAATAACAGCAGTGAGATTATTATCTATCAGATTATCACGCAACTCCAACGGATCAAATTCACGATAATTGAACTCTACATTATTATCCTTGAAAGTAAACACGGTAGACTGATAACCAGACTGATACACCGGACGGGTAGATTGTACTATAAGTTCACATGTCCAGCGACCTTCATTCTCATTATATCCTTTCACAGTAAGATTCATAGAACAACGAATGCGTTCATTAATCTCGTACTGTGCTTGTGTCCAGTGGCGTTCATTGATAAATTCGGTCAGTGCGGTTTCAAGTGTTTTGAATACCTGTACATTCGTTCCCTGCACCTGAGCATGGTTGACAGTCACTTTACAATCAAGTTCCTGGGCAGAAAGAAACAAAGGAAACAACCATACCACGGAAGCACTCAATATCTTCCACATTACACCACACCTTATGTTCCGTATCCCCCCTGTATACTTCATTGCAATTCCTCCACCAAACGATTAATTATATCTTGTGCAACCTCCGACTTCGACTTTAACGGATAATCCGTATGCCCTTGCCGGTCAATAATACTGATTTTATTTGTATCATACCGAAATCCCGCTCCGGAATCATTCAGAGAATTAAGCACGATAAAGTCGAAATTCTTCCGTTCCAACTTACTCTGGGCATTGTGTTGCTCGTCATTTGTTTCAAGTGCAAAGCCTATCAATTTCTGCTTTGATGTTTTAACCTGCCCCAACATAGCAGCAATATCCTGCGTAGGCTTAAGACGGAGCGTCAGATCATCTTTCTCTCGCTTTATTTTATAACCGGCTGTCGTTTCCGGTGTAAAATCTGCTACAGCAGCACAAAGAATACCGGCATCTGCCTGCTGAAAATACAATTGCGCCTGATTGGCCATCTCTGCAGCAGTTTCCACATCAACGCGATGAATACACGGATGGGATGTCTGTAAACACACTGGCCCAGTAACCAATGTCACTTCTGCACCTCGTCCGGCACACGCTTCGGCAAGTGCAAAACCCATCTTTCCGGAAGAGTAATTACCAATAAAACGTACCGGATCTATCTTTTCATAAGTAGGACCGGCAGTGATCAATATCTTTTTCCCTGCCAGATCACCACTGGCCGAAAAATAAGCAGCAAGAACACGAATAATATTTTCGGGCTCTTCCATACGTCCCTTCCCCACAAGATGGCTTGCCAGAAAGCCCGTACCGGGTTCTATAATATGATTGCCATACGAACGTAAAATATCCAGATTCTTTTGAGTGGAAGGATGAGCATACATATCGAGATCCATTGCCGGTGCCACAAAAACAGGCGCTTTGGCAGATAGATAAGTAGTAATCAGCATATTGTCGGCAATTCCATTTGCCATTTTACCGATAGTAGCAGCAGTGGCGGGGGCTATCAGCATAGCGTCAGCCCAAAGACCAAGATCCACATGACTATTCCATGTACCGTCCCGCTGTGCAAAAAAATCACTGATAACAGGCTTGCTTGTTAATGCCGATAGTGTGATAGGAGTAATAAATTCCTTCCCTGCAGGAGTAATAACGACCTGCACTTCAGCACCCAGCTTTATAAGCCCCCGAATGATATAACAGGCTTTGTAAGCAGCAATACTACCAGTGATCCCAAGAATTATTTTTTTACCTTTCAACTTTGTAATTTTTGATTAATGAACTATAACTTAGTTAGTGCGCTATGCATCGCATACCATAAATCATAATTTATAACTCATATTACTCATTTCTCTCAGCCTGATTTTTGTCAGCATCGCTTTGGTATTGAGTGTAAAGTCACTATTCAGAATCCAGCTGTAATATCCAGGATCTTTCTTCAAAACTTCTGTCACGGACTGACCTTTATACTTACCGAAATTGAAAACCTCTACTCCGTTATCATCATACACCATACGTCCGGCAAAATCTACATTCTTATTGAAGCTGGAGTAATCTGCAAGAAATGCAATGTCATTCTGTAATTCTTCCGAATAACGGTCAAGTTGTGCTTTCAGAACCTCGTAAGTAGCACGTGTATCGGCCTCGGCAGTATGTGCATCTTCCAAGCTTTTCTCACAATAAAATTTATAGGCAGCAGAAAGTGTACGCTGTTCCATTTTATGGAAAATGACCTGAACATCTACAAACTTACGTTTACTAATGTCTATATCGACTCCTGCACGCAAAAACTCTTCTACAAGCACAGGCACATCAAAACGATTAGAGTTAAATCCTGCCAGATCGCAACCTTCAATATCATTAGCTATATTTTTTGCTACTTCCTTAAAAGTAGGACAATCTGCCACATCTGCATCATAAATCCCATGTACGGCAGAAGAAGCTTCAGGAATATGCATCTCAGGGTTAATACGCATGGTTTTAGTCTCTTCATTTCCATTTGGATATACCTTGAGATAACAAATTTCTACGATCCGATCTGCATTGATGTTTGTACCCGTCGTTTCAAGATCGAAGAATACGATAGGATTCTTAAGGTTTAATTTCATATTCTGTATAAAGTCTTTATCAGTTAAAAATCGAAAACTCTTTTTAGTTGAAAGTTGAGAGTTGAAAATTACTATGCAATTTGATAGCGCAACTAATTTTCAACTCTCAACTTTCAATTTTCAACTGAATCAATCGTTCAGCATCATCGGCATGAGCAACATCAACAGATCTTCGTTCTCTTCCTGCTCTACAGGAACCACCACACCGGCACGCGATGGATCTGCCAATTCAATAACAACCTCTTCTGCCGAAATATTGTTGAGAATATCAATCAGGAACGTTGATTTAAAACCAATACTCATCGGAGCACCTGCATATTGGCATACCTGAGTTTCTTCTGCTGAAGTAGAAAAATCAATATCCTGTGCGGAAATTACTATTTCGTTCTCCTGGATACGGAGTTTTATCAAACTACTGGCCTGTGACGAGAAGATTGACACACGACGCAAAGCACCTATCAGCTGCTGACGGTCTACAGTCACCTTATGTGGGTTATTCTGTGGAATTACCGAGTTGTAGTTAGGGTAACGGCCTTCGATGAGACGACATACCATACGATAACTTTCGAGTGTGAAAACGGCATTACGTTCGTCAAACTCAATCACCACCATACCGTTTTCTTTCGGTAGCAGATTCTTGAGCAAAGTGGCTGGTTTCTTTGGCAAAATAAAGGCCGCACGTTCATTGCCACGGGCAGCGAGCGTTTTACAACGCACCAATTTATGCCCATCCGAAGCAACCATTGTGATATCTTCAGTAGTAATATCAAAATAAATACCATTCATCACAGGTCGCAATTCATCATCAGCAGTAGCAAATACACTGCGATTAATGCCACCCAGTAATATATCTGCACTCATTTCTACCCGAACGGCACTATCACCCAACGTGGCAGACTGAGGAAATTCATCGGCATTCTGTCCCACAAGGCTGTATTTTCCATTCTGATACTGCACAGTAATTTCAAGAGTTTCGGTGTTTATATCGAACGTTAACGGCTGTTCGGGTATCTCTTTCAAAGCATCGAGCAATGTCTTGCTAGCCACTGCAAAGCGACCATTCATATCACTTTCGTTGACCTCGACAGAGGTTACCATCGTCGTTTCACTATCAGAAACGGTCACAGACAACGTTCCGTCTTCCAGTTCGAAGAGGAAACAATCTAAAATAGGCAGCGCATTTTTTGAGTTTATCACACGGCTAATAGCCTGTAAATGGCTGAAAAGCGCAGTACTAGAAACGATAAATTTCATATATTTCCGAATGTTTAATTTTTAATTTTATCAATGCACAAAGTTACAAAAAAAGATTGGGGTGCACCAACAAAACAAAAGAAAAAACACCGGGTTGTGCTTTAGATATCCCTAAAAAATTGTAACTTCGCCGCAGAATTTAAATTTATCGCAATGGAATTTACAGGAAAAATTATCGCTATACTCCAGCCCAGAGGCGGAGTTTCTAAGACTGGGAACGAATGGAAATCGCAGGAATATGTTATTGAAAACCACGACCAGTACCCACGTAAAATGTGTTTTGACGTATTTGGTGCTGACAAAATAGAGCAGTTCAATATCCAGATGGGAGAAGAGCTTACCGTATCTTTCGACGTCGACGCACGTCAATGGCAAGATCGTTGGTTCAACAGTATCCGTGCATGGAAAGTGGAACGCATAGCAGCAGGTGCACCCATGGCTCCGGGAGCTCCAGTTCCTCCTCCTGCTCCAACAGCAGCGCCAGAGTTTATTGCAGGTGACGCAAAGGATGATCTGCCATTTTAAGAAAACAGAACATAAAACACAGGTTACGCTAACCACGCCAAACAGGTATAGTGATAAAGCTTACGTCCAGCTTATACTGGTATACTGATGTACACCGATTAGCGTAACTTGTGCATTTTTTTCCAAATCCATCTCTTCTTCCTCCACAAAGAATAACGCAATCGGGAATTAGATTAAATATAACCGACTTTCATTCTGACTGAAGCATTTTCTTCAAATTTTCTTTTTCTTAGAAATCTTAATATTATGTTACAGGGGCATATTTTACATTTCACAGTGAAGTGTCTTATCCACCACCCTTCCACAATGATACCTAAGTCCATAAAAAGACAGAAATATCTGGTTCAGATCGCTTTTGGATAGACCTGCCTGATTCAAACATGGTTGCAACCAATCCTCTCTATATCATTCCCCTTTATACTGTAAAACTACATTCGGATAAATCTGCCCATCCATACTCGTAAATTGGGCGGAAAGAACAAAATGACGGAAAAAGTCAGGATTACGGAAGAAAAAAGCCGGAACAAGCCGAACATAACTTTCAGGCTGAGCAAACATATTCTCCAAATCGGCAACAAGCATAAAATTGTACACATCAGATAAACCGGATACACTTTCCTGATATGCCGGCAACTCTTCCAACACTTCTTTCTTATCCAAATGACCTATATAACAGGAAAGACTCTCAGAATCGGGAGCTAACAATAATCGTCCATCATACAAACATGCATAAACATACAATGAAGGTTGCGTCACACCTGTTAGTTGGGCAAACAATGTGTTACGCGGGAGCACATAAAGGGTATATGCACGGTTGGGAGTATAACAAAAAGTCACAGGAGGCACAGAAGGAGCATCTTCCTCCTTTGGAGTATTATCTATCAGCGATTTCAGCATTCGTTCGGCCTGCACCATATCATCAACAGGCAGACTTGCTACGGCAGCCGGAAAAGCAAGAGTGTCATTACGGTGAAAAAGACAAGTCATTATATCATGCTTACCATTCTCTTTCAGATAAAACAATAATGCCTCATCACGCGCACTGATATAATCTGAATAAGTGGCTGTAGCATACTCCTGCCCGCTTGTAAAATCAAACATTGCCTGTAAGTCACTCACCGAACGCTGACTGAAAAAGAAAGTGGACACCGGAAGAATAGCCCCCGGAAAACCTTCCAGCGGCTGTTGCCGGCGCAACATATTCATAAACGTCAGACATGTATCCGTATCGTGACTGATACCCGAAAAGTAAATAGCATCCCCATTAAGCTTCATATCAAACTCTGTCCAGCCGCCAAGATCCGTATGCGAACGGATACCATCAGTCATTTTACCCATATCCAGTGACTCCATGCGAGCATAAATCGTGGCAGCCACATTACTTTTTTTAGCCGCATGTATCTTAGAAAAAGAATCATCTTTAAGCAACGACTTACCTGACAAACGGGCATCAATCACCTGTTCTATCAATTTCTTCTGATAACTGACAACCAAAAAGCCAGAAGTAACATAACAAGCCAAAAAATCATCACCCGGCAAGGGATAAATGCGTATTTCTTCTCCTTTATAATCAAACAATTTAGAAGGGAATGTACTCGAACAATATTTTTTGATGAATTTTTCCACCAATTCATAATCTCTTGAACCAAGAGCACAATAGAGTACCTGGTTGCGATCGTTATCCGGTTCATGAAAACTAAGCAACATTTTACTCATCTGCCTGCTCAGCCCATGCGGAGTATCTTCGAGAAGTGTATAAAGATGCAGTTTAAGATAAGAGAAGATTTTAGAAATATACAAATAATTATTATCCCGGCTACAGTTCATTTCATCAATTTCCTGTATCAGGGCACACATATCATCTGTCTCAAAAACAACCGTTGCTGTAGGTGGTACGAGTGCATAAAGCTCAAAGTCCTCCTTATTTTCTGCTGCCGACAACTTGAAAAATGAGAACACAACAAAACCTGTACACAAAAGCGCAACAGAAGTAGTAATTGCTATTTTGACGAAGGTACGAAGTTTCATAATACTGCTTCTTTTACCGACTGCAGGCAAAAATAAGGATTTCCGTTAAAGAATCAAAACTTTTGCGAAAATATTTCTAATCCATCCGATGCAAAGTACACATGAGGGGGCAGTTGTCTCTCAACTTCTGCCTGAAGCCCAATGTGATGGCTCATATGAATGAAATAAGTTTTTTTAGCTCCAATCCTCCGCGCAGTTTCAAGAGCTTCCGCCAAATTCTGATGCGTTGGATGAGGAGCGATCCGCAGTGCATTTATCACCAAAACATCAAGCTGGCGTAATTGTTCATAAGATACATCAGGCATTGTCAGCATATCAGTAATATACCCTATATTCCCAATGCGATACCCCAGAATAGGAAGCCTGCCGTGCATTACACGCAAAGGGGTTACCGGAATATGATTAATCAAAAAAGTACGATTTTCTTCAATCTCTTGCAACGGAATATTGGGAACTCCGGGATAACTGTGATCTACAAAACAGTAAGGCATACGGGTACGCAGACGTTCCGCCGTATGTGGCTCAGCATAAATAGGCACTTCACCAAAACGGCAAAAAGGCCGTAAATCATCCAAACCACCTACATGATCGTAATGTTCGTGAGTGATAAGTACTCCATCTATCTTCTTAAAGGGAAGTCCAAGGACCTGAGTCCGGAAATCCGGGCCACAATCAATAAGTATACGCGTATCGTCTGTTTCAATAAGAGCAGAAGCACGCAGTCGGTGATCACGAGGATCAGAAGAAGTGCAGACAGGACAAGTACAACCTATCTCAGGCACTCCTGTAGAAGTACCGCTTCCTAATATTGTTATCTTCATGAGTTATAATTTATGATTGATGAATTATGAGCTGCATAGCATAATTCATTAAACAAAGTTTACTTCCGGATGAATGTCAATCCCGAACTTTTCGCGTACGGAAGCCCGTACCGCATCTGAAAGCGCAATAATGTCACTACCTTTTGCACCGCCACAATTCACTAATACCAATGCTTGTTTATCATGTACAGCAGCCGGCCCTAATGCTTTTCCCTTCCAGCCACACTGGTCTATCATCCATCCGGCAGGAATTTTCACCCTTCCGTCTGCCAATTCATAGAATGGCATACGCGGATATTCCTCTTGCAAAGCTTCAAATTGCTTTCGGGGAACAATAGGATTCATAAAGAAGCTACCGGCATTACCCATTACTTTCGGATCGGGCAATTTACTCTTACGAATATCGATAATCACACGGCGTACTGTTGGCAATGTCACGGCCGGATACTTCTCCAACTCCTGACGAATTGTGCCATAGTCCAATGTATAATGTTCTTGTTTACTCAGACAGAAACATACATGAGTTACGAAAACATCTTTCATTTCCGCACGCTTAAAGATACTATTACGATAAGCATACTGGCATTCATCTACGCTATAAACACGTTGCTCCCCTTCTATGTTCATTGTCACCACAGCCGTAATCAGGTCTTTTACCTCTACACCATAAGCCCCGATATTCTGCACAGCACTTGCCCCCACTTCACCGGGAATCAATGAAAGATTTTCGGCTCCATACCATCCCTTAGCAACACATTCGGCTACAAAATCATCCCATTGCACACCGGCACCTACGCGTACCCGTACTTCCTGCTCATTCTCATCGAGAATTTCCAGTCCATCAATGAGGGAATGAAGAATTGTACCCGGATAATCTTTGGTAAAAAGCAAATTACTTCCACCACCAATATGTAAATAGGGTTTAACAATCAGCCCCTGAAGTATCAGATCACGGAGTTCCTCCACAGAAGAATATTCCAATAAACAGGCGGCTTTTACATCAATGCCAAATGTATTGTGAGATAAAAGAGAGCAATTTTCTTGTTTCATAATTTAACCGATTATTCAATATAATAAAAGAATATACTGACTGGTCAGAATATTCCTCTTATCTGTTGTGCCGCAAAATTAATGAAATTATTCTTTCTTTTGCCTTGATACAAAAGAAAGACAGAATAACCACACAAAATATTAAGTTCAAAACTGATGGAAAGGGACTAAACAGCTTTGTGTTTTCTATGGCAGTTTGATGCAAATCTGATTAGTAACAAAGATTATGGCATATTTTTCTGTGCCGGAAGTGTCCCTAAACGGCATCATTACCGTTACACGGTGTTGTACTTTGGTTTTCTTAGAAAGTAACATTCCTTTTCCCGGTGCGCAGCCTTGTTTTACATGTACATGTAAAGCTGTATGAGATGCACATGTCGTACTGTCCCACATGCACATGTCGTACTGCTTTACATGTACATCTAAAACAATGTTACACACCGAGGCTTCATACGTTACTCTACGAGATAGAGCTTTATCGATACCGAAGAAAGAGATAGATAGTAATGGTAGACAACATTTAGCGTAAAACGATATGGATATGAACAAAACTGATTCTTAACTGATTTCAACTACTGATTCGCATTATTATTTGAATCATTAATGAATCTTGTTTGGGTGTATTCTTCTATTGGGGGAAACACTTTTAATCCCTATAATAGTATTTTTTCGGGATTATCATTTATATTTGTAACGCTTCATCGTTGGTGCGATGAGGATCTAGTCAAAATAATACCACATGAAAAATCAAGTATCCTTATATCGGAGGGGGTTATTCTTTCTCTTTTCAGGAATGGTTGTATTTCCGGCTTTGGCACAAACGCAGCAGGAAGTTCCACTCATTAAGTCTACCCGTACTTCTACATATAAAGCTGTTCTTAAAGATACGGCATGGACTGCTGGTCCCATTGTTGCTCAGATTCACTTTGTGAGGTATGATAATCAGGGACGGAAAGTGGTAGAAAACCTGTTGAATCCGGATGGAAGTGCTAAAAATAAACTTCTTTATATATATGATAATGATGGGAAGATAAAAGAGGAGATAACAGCTTCCGTAAAGCAGGGTGGGGTAACGAGAGTTTATCAGTATGATTATGATGGGGAGGGCCGCTTAAACCGGAAAGTAACATTGGATGCCGATCGGAATGTAGTTGGTGAGACTGTTATTTTGCGTAATGAAAATGATAAAATAGTGAAGCGGATCTCCGAAGGTATATCAACAAGAATGAATGATGGAAAGAAAACGAAAAACCGTTGTGTGACAGAAATTGTTTATGATGAAGATGGACGAATAAAAGAAGTAATGGAAGATGATTCCGCTTTTCCAAAGGTGGGTAAGAAAAGCCGTCCATTTGATAAAAGAGATACGGTTGCTTTGAAACGTTTCTCTGAAGGAAGTTCGATGCAACCCAAAGTTCCGAAGAATAAAAAGGTAGATTTTGATTATGATGCATATGGTAACTGGATAAAACGTACGGAATATGACGGAGTAAATCCGGAATTTATTATTGTGCGTACGATTGACTATGCCGGACAAGATACGGATTGGGAGAAGATGTTGCTGAATGGTCAGGTGAAATCAGTATCTCAGACTTCCTATGTGGCTATACCCAAAGGACCTGGTAGTATTGATAAAGGTAAAAAACAGGGTACTTTTTTCCGTTGTGAATTTAATAATGAGGGTAGAAAAATATTAGACCAATCTTACTCAGACATAGGTGTGGCAGGTGAAATTACAGAGTACAATTATGATGAAGAAGGCAATATTCTTGAAGAAATAAGAAAATCAGCAACAGGGAAATTATTGAATACAGTTCGGTGGGCATATGATTCGAAGGGACATTTGAAGAACAAATCATTGCAGGATATCAATGGTGAGGTATTGCGTAAAGGTGTATTCCGTTATGATATAGAAGGAAATTGTATTAGTGAAATGTGGTTCAGCAAAGAGGGGACTAAGTTTAGTGAGTTGCGTTATAAATATGATTCTGCCGGTCAGCTGATTGCCAAAGATGTCCTTTTTCATCAGGAAGCGGGGGAAGAGTATGAGCCGTTGAAGTATGAGTGGAACAGCCGTGGACGTATTGCAGAAGAATGGAGAGGATTACCTCAGAATGTTCAACACTATACTTATAAATATAGTGTCCGCGGCGAAGTGATTTCAGGAACTGAACCTGTCCAAGGACAGGCAGATGCAGAATATGTCTATAAGTTTTATAATGATGAGCATGGTAACTGGAAAAAGCGGGTGAAATTTTTCAATGATGTTCCGGTACTTTATGAAGAACGTGAGTATGTATACTATAAATAATAAGGATAAATAATATGAAGAAGATTATCAACCCATGGAAGGGACTGGAAGGGTATAATTGTTTTGGCTGTGCTCCAAATAATGAGGCAGGTGTCAAAATGGAGTTTTATGAAGATGGTGATGAAGTAGTGAGTATTTGGAAGCCACGTCCGGAATACCAGGGCTGGATTGATACACTGCATGGAGGAATTCAATCCGTATTACTGGATGAAATATGTGCCTGGGTCATTCTTCGGAAGTTACAAACGACGGGAGTAACTTCGAAGATGGAGACACGTTATCGCAAGTCAATCAGTACAAAAGATTCACATGTGGTACTGCGGGCGTCTATTCGTGAAGTAAAGCGCAATATTGTATTGGTAGATGCAAAACTCTATAATGAGGCAGGCGAACTGTGTACGGAAGCACTTTGTACATATTTCACTTTCTCACAGGAGAAGTCGAGAGATGAAATGCATTTTCTGGCGTGTGAAGTAGAACCTGAAGAGATCCTTCCTTTAATTTGAAATTAAAATCGAACTTTTTGTGATAATTGTTTGGAGGTTTGAATGGAATGCTTTACTTTTGTCGCTGTAAAGAACAAAAATATGAAATATACTACACATCATCATCATCATTTTCCTAACGAATAACTCGGTGGGCGTGTATGATATTGTGTATATATAATATAAAAACGAGGCTTGCCGATGAGGTGAGCCTTTTTTTGTTTCAATCGTAAATCGTAAAATAACAAATAAAATTATGGGTTTATTAAGAATTGCAGTACAAGCTAAGGGGCGTTTGTTTGAAGAGACAATGGCTCTTTTAGAAGAATCAGACATTAAATTGAGCGCAACAAAACGTACATTGTTGGTGCAGTCATCCAATTTCCCAGTAGAGGTGTTGTTCCTCCGGGATGACGATATTCCTCAGTCGGTAGCTACGGGGGTGGCAGATTTGGGTATCGTAGGAGAGAATGAGTTTGCTGAAAAGGGAGAGGAAGCAGAAATTATTAAACGCCTCGGTTTCAGTAAATGCCGTTTGTCACTGGCTATGCCAAAGGATATAGATTATCCGGGTGTGGAGTGGTTTAATGGCAAGAAGATTGCCACTTCTTATCCGGTGATTCTGGAGAAGTATATGAAGGAGAAAGGGGTAAGTGCAGAAGTACATGTCATTACCGGTTCGGTGGAGGTAGCTCCGGGCATTGGGTTAGCAGATGCTATTTTTGATATTGTTAGCTCAGGCTCTACACTGGTGAGCAATCGCTTGAAAGAAGTGGAAGTAGTGATGAAATCAGAAGCACTGTTGATTGGTAACAAGAACATGTGTGATGAGAAGAAGGAGATTTTGAATGAGCTACTGTTTCGTATGAATGCTGTGAAAACAGCAGAGGATAAGAAATATGTGCTGATGAATGCTCCGAAGGATAAGTTGGAGGAGATTGTAGCTGTACTACCTGGAATGAAGAGTCCGACGGTGATGCCATTGGCTCAGGAGGGTTGGTGCTCCGTGCATACAGTGCTTGATGAAAAACGTTTCTGGGAGATTATCGGAAAACTGAAAGCATTGGGAGCTGAGGGGATATTGGTGTTGCCGATAGAGAAGATGATACTATGATGGGGTGGTGTACTTTTCTTTCGCCTTGATGCGAAAGAAAAGATACCAAAAGAAAGGATCAAGGCTGCATTTTTTCTCCTACTCACTTCCTTCGTTCCGCTAAAGGGGCTCGAACTCGCTTCGCTCAGACAATCGCCCCTTTTTGACGCTTCACTGCGGGCGTTCGCTTGACGGAGAAAAATGAGGCCGGAGGCCGTTCATCAACGGATACTGAGGTTTAGGAAGGAGAAGAGATATGTGATATTAAAAAGTAAGCATATTGTAATATAATTAATGTAATATAGCATACTTCCTTAGTCACAACAAGTATTGTATGCTATCATCCGAATGGGTTCCCCGGCCTTATTTCTGCAGCGTCAAACGGAACGGAGGTGAAAAGTGTAAGAAGGGGCGATTGTCTGAGCGAAGCGAGTTCGAGCCCCTTTAGCTTTTCATCGTAGTGCAGTAGCGGAGGAAATGCAGCCTTGATTTTTTCTTTTGGTATCTTTTCTTTTGTATCAAGGCAAAAGAAAAGTACATCCAAGACAACATAACATTAATAAACTAATAAATATGAAACAAATAAAATATCCTTCAAGAGAGCAGTGGACCGACATATTGAAACGTCCTGCACTCAACACGGAGAGCCTTTTTGATACGGTGCGCGGCATTATCAATCGTGTTCGTGCTGAAGGAGATGCAGCCGTGATAGAGTATGAAGCTACTTTTGATAAAGCAATTCTGACATCACTTGCTGTGACGGAGGCGGAGTTGGAAGAAGGCGTTGCTTTGGTCAGTGAAGAGTTGAAGGCAGCTATCTCTTTAGCTAAAAAGAATATTGAGACCTTTCATGCTTCACAACGTTTTGTGGGGCATAAAGTAGAGACAATGGAAGGGGTGATTTGCTGGCAGAAGGCGGTAGGCATAGAGAAAGTAGGTCTATATATTCCGGGAGGTACAGCACCGTTATTCTCTACTGTATTGATGCTGGCAGTTCCGGCCAAGATTGCCGGCTGTAAAGAGATTGTGCTTTGTACTCCACCTGATAAGAATGGAAAAATCCATCCGGCTATTCTTTTTGCAGCGCAAATGGCGGGAGTAAGTAAAATATTCAAAGCCGGCGGAGTACAAGCTATTGCAGCTATGGCTTATGGCACGGAAAGCGTACCTAAAGTCTATAAAATCTTTGGTCCGGGTAATCAGTATGTCACAGCAGCCAAACAGTTGGTTAGCTTGCGTGATGTTGCCATTGATATGCCGGCAGGTCCTTCGGAAGTAGAGGTCTTGGCAGATGATTCTGCTAATCCGGTATTTGTGGCTGCCGATCTGCTTTCACAGGCAGAGCATGGAGTAGATAGCCAGGCAGTACTGATCACGACTTCTGAAAAGTTACAGGGGGATGTGATGAAAGAAGTGGAACGACAGTTAGCGGAACTGCCACGTCGTGAAATTGCGGAAAAATCTCTTGCCAACAGTAAACTTATTCTGGTGAAAGATATGGATGAAGCATTAGAATTGACTAACGAATATGCTCCTGAACATCTGATTATAGAGACGGAAAATTATAGGGAGATAGCAGAACGTGTAATCAATGCCGGTTCTGTGTTTTTGGGATCATTTTCGCCAGAGAGTGCCGGAGATTATGCCTCAGGAACCAACCATACGCTACCGACCAACGGTTATGCAAAAGCATACAGTGGTGTAAGCCTGGATAGTTTTATCCGTAAGATTACGTTTCAGGAAATCCGTCCGGAAGGTATGAAGGCTATTGGGCCGGCTATTGAAATAATGGCAGCCAATGAACAACTGGATGCTCATAAGAATGCTGTATCTGTCCGCCTGAGAGATATCAATTGTAAATCGTAAAATAAATATCCGCATGAAAACATTGCAAGAATTAACCCGTCCGAATATCTGGAAGCTGAAGCCATATTCTTCAGCAAGGGATGAATATAAAGGGGCCGCTGCCTCTGTGTTTCTGGATGCTAATGAGAATCCATATAACTTGCCCCATAATCGTTATCCGGATCCATTGCAGTACGAATTGAAAAAAGATCTGGGAAAGCTTAAAAAAGCAGCCCCGGAGAATATCTTTCTGGGAAATGGTAGTGATGAGGCTATTGATCTTGTATTTCGTGCTTTTTGTGAGCCGGGCAAAGACAATGCAGTAGCTATTGATCCTACCTACGGCATGTATCAGGTATGTGCCGAGGTGAATGATGTAGAATATCGTAAGGTATTGTTGGACGAACATTTTCAGTTTTCGGCCGATAAGTTGTTGGCAGCCACAGATGACCGGACAAAGCTGATTTTTCTTTGTTCGCCCAATAATCCGACTGGCAATGACCTGCTGCGTTCGGAGATAGAGAAGGTGTTGAACAACTTTGAAGGACTTGTAATATTGGATGAGGCATATAGTGATTTTTCGGAGGCCCCCTCTTTTCTTGCCAGTTTGAAAGAATATCCCAATTTGGTAATACTTCAAACGTTCTCTAAGGCATGGGGATGTGCTGCTATTCGCCTGGGTATGGCTTTTGCTTCAGAGGAAATTATTTCTATTCTTAATAAAATCAAGTATCCGTACAACGTCAATCAACTGACACAACAACAAGCTATACAAATGTTACATAAACATTATGAGATAGATCGTTGGGTGAAGGCTTTGAAGGAAGAACGAAAAGAGTTGGAAAATGCTTTTGCGGAATTGCCTTGTGTGCTGGAAGTGTTCCCTTCGGATGCAAATTTCTTTCTGGCCCGTGTGACGGATGCTGTGAAGATTTACAATTATCTGGTAGGAGAGGGTATTATTGTTCGCAATCGCCATAATATATCACTGTGTTGCAATTGCCTTCGTGTGACGGTAGGTACACGTGCTGAAAACGGAAAGCTAGTAGAGGCGTTAAAGAAATACAAATAATTATTCAATGTGCCCATATGTCAATGTGCCAATTGGCTGCACTATAGAAATAGGCCGCATGGCAATTGGCACATTATTATATTATCATTTCCATGAAGAAAAAAATATTATTTATTGATCGTGATGGTACGCTTGTTATTGAACCTCCTGTAGATTATCAGCTTGATTCATTGGAGAAACTGGAGTTTTATCCTAAAGTGTTCCGCAATCTTGGCTTTGTTCGTAGCAAGCTCGATTTTGAATTTGTTATGATCACCAATCAGGATGGTTTGGGGACCGATTCTTTCCCGGAAGCTACCTTTTGGCCGGCTCACAATCTTATGTTGAAAACTCTGGAGGGTGAAGGTATTACTTTTGATGATATCCTGATAGACCGTAGCTTTCCCGAAGAGAATGCCCCGACTCGTAAACCGCGTACCGGAATGTTGACTAAATACATTGATAATCCGGATTACGACCTGACAGGAAGTTTTGTGATTGGTGATCGCCCTACCGATGTCGAACTGGCCAGGAATTTGGGATGTCGTGCTATTTATCTGCAAGATTCTACAGAGTTACTGAAAGAGAAGGGGTTGGAAGATGTCTGTGTACTGGCTACTACTGACTGGGATAAAATAGCCGAGTTTCTTTTTGCCGGAGAACGTAAAGCAGAGGTAAGGCGTACTACAAAGGAAACGGATATCTTTGTTTCTCTGAATCTGGACGGTAATGGTACTTGTGATATCTCTACAGGACTTGGCTTCTTTGATCATATGTTGGAGCAGATAGGTAAGCATTCCGGTATGGACCTCACGGTTAAGGTGAAAGGGGATCTTGAAGTAGATGAACACCATACTATCGAAGATACGGCTATTGCTTTGGGTGAATGTATTTATCAGGCATTAGGAAGCAAGCGGGGAATTGAACGTTATGGTTATGCTCTTCCTATGGATGATTGCCTTTGTCAGGTATGCCTTGACTTTGGTGGACGTCCCTGGCTGGTATGGGATGCAGAGTTTAAACGCGAAAAAATAGGAGAGATGCCTACTGAAATGTTTCTCCACTTTTTTAAATCTCTGAGTGATGCTGCAAAGATGAATCTAAACATCAAAGCCGAAGGGCAAAATGAACATCATAAGATTGAAGGAATATTCAAAGCATTGGCTCGTGCGCTGAAAATGGCTTTGAAGCGGGATATTTATCATTTTGAACTTCCCTCAAGTAAAGGGGTGTTGTAGTAGTGATAAGTGATTAGTGATTAGTGAGTAGTGATTAGTGGGCTGCGCTATTACGCCGCATCGTACTAATCACTACTCACTAATCACTTATTACTCTTTTTCAATTTCCTTCAGCCATGCTGCTGCCGAAGCATCACTTGGCATGCGCCAGTCGCCACGTGGACTGATAGAGATACTTCCTACTTTAGGACCGTCGGGCAAACAGGAACGTTTGAACTGCTGGTTGAAGAAGCGGCGGAAGAAGATGAGTAACCATTTCTTGATCGTCTCTTCATCATATACTTCTTTGAATGCCAATGAAGCCAGCATGAATATCTTTGACGGACGAAAACCGAAACGCATGAAATAATAGAGGAAGAAGTCGTGCAATTCGTACGGACCTACCAGATCCTCTGTTTTTTGTTTGATATCTCCATTTTCATCTGCCGGAATTAATTCGGGGCTAATAGGTGTATCTACAATATCGAGTAGAGTAATACATGATGTTTCGTCTACTTCGTTTTCTGCTACCCACTTTACCAGATATTTCACCAGGGTTTTAGGAATACTTCCGTTTACACCGTACATCGACATGTGATCGCCGTTGTATGTAGCCCACCCTAAAGCCAGTTCTGATAAATCGCCTGTTCCGATTACCATTCCTCCTGTCTGATTGGCTATATCCATCAATATCTGTGTGCGTTCGCGTGCCTGAGCATTTTCGTAAGTTACGTCGTGTACATTGATGTCATGGTTAATGTCCTTGAAGTGTTGAATACATGCTTCTTTAATACTGATTTCCCGTAAGGTAATGCCGAGTGAGTTCATAAGAGAGATGGCATTGTGATAAGTGCGGTTGGTTGTACCGAAACCCGGCATAGTGACACCAATAATATTTTTGCGGGATAAACCTAATTTATCGAAGGTTTTGACGCAGACAAGTAAGGCAAGTGTAGAATCCAACCCTCCTGAGATACCAATTACGGCAGTTTTAGCTCCGGTATGCACAAGGCGTTGTGCAAGTCCAGCTACCTGTATTGAAAAAACTTCTTCACAACGTTCATTCAATGCTGCTCCTTGTGGGACAAATGGATGCCTCTTAAATGTACGTGTCAGATTTAGTTCTTTGCTGTTTACAAACTCCGTAGCAATACGCACAGGCTTTTTATCTGCCGGAATATTTCCTTTACTTGCTGCGAATGTTGTATTAATACGCCGTTCGGCGCGCAGATATTCTACATCTATTTCGCTAATAATCAATTGTTCTTCAAAACTGAAGCGATCATTGTGTGCCAATTGGTTACCATTTTCATAGATAAGTCCGTTTCCGGCAAAAACTACATCGGTAGTAGACTCTCCGAATCCGCAGGAAGAGAATACATATCCCGAAATACAGCGTGCAGATTGTTGGCTGATAAGCGAACGGAGGTAACTGTTTTTACCTATCCCTTCATTGTCGGCAGAAAGATTAAATATGATTTCAGCCCCTTGTAGCGCAAGTGTTGAGCTTGGAGGTATGGTAGACCATAAGTCTTCGCATATTTCAATCCCGAAAATAGTGTCTGATGTTTCGAATAACAGATTTGTACCCATTGGGATGATTTGTCCGCAAAGTCGTACACTGGTTTCTGCTATTTGCAGAGCAGAGGTGAACCAACGCTGTTCGTAAAACTCTTTATAGTTGGGTAGATAGGTTTTGGGGACTACACCCAGTACTTTACCTTTCTGGATAACTACGGCTGCATTGATAACAGTAGAATTTACGATTACCGGCATTCCTAAAATAGAGATGATATCCAGTTGGCGGGTATTATTTAATATCTGCATTAGCGCCATTTCTGCTTCTTCCAGCAAGAGCTGTTGGCCGAAAAGATCGCCACAGGTATAAGCAGTGATACACATTTCGGGGAAAGTGATAATCTGTACTCCTTTGCCATCTGCAACTGCTATCAGGCTTTCGAGTTGTTTGGCATTGAAATTACAGTCCGCTATTTTAACGCGCGGTACTGCTGCTGCTACTTTTACAAATCCGTAGTTCATAATTGATAAATATTAAAATGTGATATATTAACACATTATTATTTGCGTTGCAAAATTAGGAAATTGTTTTGATATATTCGTTTGATAGTATCTAAAAGGATATTCTAATTAATCTAATGCTTGCAGACTACGCTTTGCCTGCAAGGAGGCAAGGCGTAGTCTATATACCTCTTCCGGTAAATAACCAGAGTACATTTAAACTGGTATATTCTGACTACCTACTACTAAAATCTGATTACTTACAAAAAATGTAGCTATTTTTTATAAAATTTATTGGCTAATTATTTGCAGAAATAAAAGAAACTCCTATCTTTGCTTCGAATTTAAAGTTGTAATCATTACAATTTTGTATAAGCAGAGCCTATGAAGCCATATAACCGATTATTAGAGTACAACATAAAACCTTCCATGCAGCGTATTGCCATTATGGAGTATCTGATGGAGCATCGTACACATCCGTCGGCTGATGAAATATATACAGCTTTATCTTCCTCAATGCCAACGCTTTCAAAGACAACAGTGTATAATACGCTGAAACTATTTGCAGAGCAGGGAGCAGCCCTGATGCTTACTATTGATGAACGTAATGCCAATTTTGATGCGGATACTTCACCGCATGCGCATTTTATTTGTAAGAGATGCGGAAATATATATGATTTGGAACTTCCTATTGAAATAAAAGAGGTTATAGGACTTCAAATGGATGGGCACGAGATAACTGAAATGCATTATTACTATAAAGGAATTTGTAAGAATTGCTTGAAAAATATACGTATTGACTAATTAATTAAAATTAAAGACAAAATGAAGAAATTTAGATGTACTGTATGCGGTTACGTTTACGAAGGTGACGCAGCTCCTGAGAAATGTCCATTGTGTAAAGCACCTGCCAGCAAATTTGTAGAAGTTGTTGAAACTGAAGGTGGTGCACTTACTTTTGTTGACGAACACGTAATTGGTGTTGCCAAAGGTTGCGATGACGAAATGATTAAGGATCTGAACAATCACTTCATGGGCGAGTGTACAGAGGTTGGTATGTACCTGGCTATGAGCCGTCAGGCTGATCGTGAGGGTTATCCTGAAGTAGCAGAGGCTTTCAAACGTTACGCTTGGGAAGAAGCAGAACACGCTTCTAAATTTGCTGAGCTGCTGGGTGACTGTGTATGGGATACTAAGACTAACCTGGAGAAGAGAATGAACGCCGAAGCTGGTGCTTGCGAAGATAAAAAACGTATTGCTACCCGTGCTAAAGCATTGAATCTGGATGCTATTCATGATACAGTTCATGAAATGTGTAAAGATGAAGCACGTCACGGTAAAGGTTTTGAAGGACTTTACAACCGTTATTTCGGAAAGAAATAATAAATATATAGTTCACAAATGAAGAAAAGGCTTGTGTCTGTTTAACAGATGCAGGCCTTTTTTATTAAACTTTCTTAGAAAAAGATTGGAATCACTAAGATACGGTTATATTTGCGCATAAACTTTTAAAAACCACAGATTATGAGGAAAGTACAACTGTTATTATTGTGCCTGTTTATCTCAGTAGCTACATTTGCTGCTGATAAAGTGATCCGATTGCCTAAACCGAATTTGAATCGCAATAGTGAAGTGATGGAAGCATTTGCCAACCGCCATTCTACGCGTGAATATGCTGCAAAAGCATTAGCTCTTACTGATTTATCAGATTTACTCTGGGCTGCCAATGGTATAAATCGTCCGGAAGAAGGGAAACGTACAGCCCCTTCGGCTATGAACAAACAAGATGTAGATGTTTATGTAGTACTGCCCGAAGCTACTTATTTGTATGATGCGAAAGCACACCAGCTGAATCTGGTGGCTGAAGGAGATCATCGGGGAGCAGTGGCAGGAGGACAGGCTTTTGTAAAGTCGGCACCTGTTTCTTTATTGTTGGTTAGTGACTTGTCTCGTTTAGGTGATGCCAAGAATACTCATACTCAGTTGATGGGGGCTGTGGATGCAGGCATCGTTTCGCAGAATATTTCAATCTTTTGTTCTGCTGCCAAATTAGCTACTGTGCCAAGGGCCTCAATGGACACAGCTAAATTGAAAAGTGTATTGAAACTGACCGATACTCAGTTACCATTGATGAACCATCCGGTGGGATATCATAAATAGTGATAAGTGATTAGTGATAAGTGATTGGTGCCATGCGGCTTAAGCGCAACTAACTAATCACTTATCACTAATCATTTATCACTGTTTCAACAAGAATTCGTCTATTGCTTTTTGGTAGGTGGCTTTATCTGCCGCACCACGGAAAAGCTGTGGTTCTCCATTCATTGGGATGAATACAAAAAGGGGAATGCTTGTTGCATTAAATAAAGCTGCCAATTCCTTTTCTTTATCCACATTAACCTTATAAATTACGATCTTGCCGTCGTATTCCTTTGCCAGTGACTTCATGATAGGAGCTGTCATTCGGCAAGGCCCACACCAGTCAGCGTATAAATCAATGATGGCAGGTTTATTACCTTTGTATTTCCATTCTTTGGTGTTCTCGTAATCAAATACATCCTTAATGAACATATCTTTATTCATTACGATTACTTCACCGCTTTTTACCTCTTTACCTTGTTGATCTGCATTTATCTTGCTTCCATCATTGAAAGCATAAACAATTACGCTGACCATGACAAAAGCTACCATAGCTAATACCTTCTTCATTCTTAATTTTTATGTGAATACTGTTCGATAACTCCTGTTAATTCACTGGCATGTATCATTCCGGAGTGACGCCACACAGCTTCTCCATTACTGAATAGTATGAATGTAGGTACGGCCTGTATACGGAATCTTGCTGCCAGTTGTTCATGTTGGTCCACATCAATCTTAGCGATGCGGGCTTTATCTCCTATCTTAGCTTTTACTTCTTCAAGAATTGGCTTCATAGCCTTGCAAGGACCACACCATTCTGCAAAAAAATCTACTAAAACCGGGACCGGTGACTGTATTAATTCATCAAATTTTTCCATAATTTTCCTTTCTTAAAATAAATTGCCAGCCTCTTCGGGCTGCGAATATAATTACTATTTTAGATATATAACGCCGAAAAGCTGATTTTGTTCATAAAATAGTAACTGTAAAGACATCAGCTTGTAATGTGAAATACGGACTTTTGCATATCGAAAAACTGAAATGTTATGCATTTACGCACGTATTATCCTACAGTTGTTCTTTCAGATATTCATCTGGGAACTCAGCACTCCAAAACAGAGGAGGTGACCCGCTTCCTTAAATCAATCAATTGTGACCGTCTGATATTGAATGGAGATATTATCGACGGGTGGCATCTGAAAAAAAGCGGTTTAAGTAAATGGAAGGCTAAGCATACAGACTTTTTCAAAGTTATCATGAAGATGATGGAGAATTTCGGTACACAGGTTATTTATGTCCGTGGCAATCACGATGATTTTCTTGATAATCTGGCACCACTGAACTTTTCTAATATACAGATTGTTAAGGACTGCATCTACGAAAGTCACGGTAGACGTTATTATGTGACGCATGGTGACGTTTTTGATAGAATAACTACCCAAATGAAGTGGTTGGCTAAACTGGGCGATACCGGATATACATTTTTACTTTGGCTTAACAAAGTGTATAATGCCCGGCGAATGAAACAGGGAAAAACTTATTATTCACTATCCCAGTCTATCAAAAATAAAGTGAAATCAGCCGTTTCTTATATTTCTGATTTTGAAAAAGAACTGGTAATACTGGCAAAGGCCAGAAAGTGTGACGGAGTAATCTGTGGGCATATTCATCATCCTGCCAATACTTGTTATGATGGAATTCATTATCTGAATTCCGGTGACTGGGTAGAGTCACTTTCTGCATTGACAGAAGATGAGGAAGGAAATTGGAGTGTACGTTACTTTGATAATGTGCTGATGTCAGAAAAAGAGCAGGAAAAGGGGGAAACCAAACAAATAACAATAGCCTCATGAGATTTTTATTTATTGTTCAGGGAGAAGGGAGAGGTCACCTTACACAAGCGTTGACTCTCGAAGATATGTTACAGCGCAATGGGCACGAGGTAGTAGAAGTGCTTGTGGGTAAAAGCTCGTCGCGTACTTTACCGGGCTTTTTCAATCGGAATATAAAGGCTCCGGTGAAGCGTTTTCTCAGCCCTAACTTCTTACCTTCGCCCGATAATAAACGTGCTAATTTGAAAAAAAGCTTTGCTTACAATCTTATACACCTACCGGAATATGTCCGTAGTATGTGTTATATAAACCAACGGATCAGGAAAACAGGGGCGGAAGTAGTAATCAACTTCTACGAACTTTTAACCGGACTTACCTATATGTTCTTCCGCCCTTCTGTTCCGTACGTTTGTATTGGGCATCAGTATTTGTTTTTGCACCGGGAATTTGAATTTCCGGAGAAAGATGCAGTTCAACTGTTTATGCTTCGCCTCTTTACACGAATGACAAGCTTGAAAGCAAAGAAGCGTTTGGCTCTTTCTTTTCGCAAGATGTCCGAAGACAGAGAAAACAATCTTGTTGTAGTTCCTCCTTTGCTCCGACAGGAGGTTACTGCTATTCGTCCCGAAGCGGGTAATTATATTCATGGTTATATGGTCAATGCCGGTTTCTCTGATAGTGTGAAAGCTTTTCATTCTGTTCATCCGGAAGTACCCTTACATTTTTTCTGGGACAAGGCGGATACAGCGGAGGTGACTCGGATGGATGAGACGTTGAGCTTTCATCAACTCGATGATGTGAAATTTCTTAATTATATGGCAGGATGTCGTGCTTATGCCAGTACCGCAGGCTTTGAGTCTATTTGCGAGGCCATGTATTTGGGTAAACCCGTATTGATGGTGCCAGCCCATATTGAACAAGATTGCAACGCTTATGATGCAGTTCGTGCGGGTGCCGGTATTGTGAGTGACTCGTTTGCACTTGAACCCTTGCTTCGCTTTGCCGGCAAGTATTGTCCCAGCCGTGAGTTTATTTACTGGGCACGTAGTAGTGAACGCCATATTATCTGTGAACTCGAAAATCTGATTGATCATCAGTCAGTTGTAAATATACCAACATTTACTAATTATTTACCGATATGAAACTGAATAAAACAGATTATGTGCTTGAGCGCACATCCGATGGCGGTTATTACGCCTGGCTTGCCGTGAATATTCAATGTAATGCGTATGGAGATTCTCCTGAAGAGGCAGTGGATAATTTGCAGCAATCAATGGAAGATTTACTTGATGAGATGTATTTGGTAGAAGAATTTATTTGACGATTCATTACCTGTTACTCCTTAAAAAAGTATACCTTTGGGGCATTACATTATACAAAATAGGGGTTAGCGGCATTATGAATACATTTCCTTCCGGAATTAAATTTAAATATCCATGGCGGAATTATCAGGCGAGAGTTCTTGCTGAACTTGAAAACTTTCTGGATGACAACGCTTTGCATGTAGTAGCACCTCCCGGCTCAGGAAAAACAGTACTCGGACTTGAGGTGATGTTACGAATCAATAAGCCTACTTTAATCTTAGCACCCACTATTGCAGTACGCAATCAGTGGATCGATCGTTTCTGTGAACTTTTTCTGCAGACAGAGATTACGCCGGAGTGGATATCATATGATATTAAATCTCCTTCATTTCTTACCGTTTCAACCTATCAGGGGGTGCATGCAGCCTGTAATGATTTTAAAGATAATTGTCGTTCGGACGGTTGTATGAAGGAGATTGTCCGACTACTTCGTGAACAGGGAGTACAGACCGTTGTTGTGGATGAAGCCCATCATCTGAAAAATGAATGGTGGACTACATTGATTAGTTTGAAAGAAGAATTGAAGCCGACTCTTGTGGGACTGACCGCTACTCCACCTTATGATGTATCTGCCAATGAATGGCAACGTTATATTGAGTTGAATGGTCCGATTGATACAGAGATTACTGTTCCGGAACTGATTATCGAAGGAGACTTATGCCCTCATCAGGATTGTGTCTGTTTTTCGCGTCCTTCTGCCGAAGAGTATAAAGTGATCAATAAATATCGCAATCAGGTATATGCGCTTTTTCAGGAGATAAAGCAGGATGAAGAACTGATTCGTGCCATGACTTCTCTGTCTGTATGGACTGAGCCGAATAAGAATCTCGACTGGATTTACAGTAATATGCCTTACTACTCTTCTTTACTTATATTTCTGAATACTGCCGGGCTTTCTGTTTCGTCCGAACATCTTGACGTTTTGGGAGACAAACATCCTGATTTTCCAGTCTTTGACTATCAATGGGCACAAGTATTACTTGAGTTTTATCTGCTGAAAGAAAGAGGTAGGTTCACCGGATTTGAGAAACACCAGGAAAAACTTGAACACCGCTTACTACGTCATGGGGTAATGGAACATAGGCAGATAACTTTTTTGCAAAACAAAGAGATCACCTCATTGTTGGGCACCAGTATTGAAAAGCTGAATAGTATTTATCAGATTGTGAATTTTGAATATCGTCAGTTGGGACAAGGATTACGATTGGTAGTACTCACTGATTTTATTCGTAAAGAGTTTCTTGTCAATGCCGGGGAGAATACCCTTGAACTAAATAAGTTGGGAGTAATACCCATTTTTGAGAAACTTCGCAGAACGAACTCTGAACACATGAAAATAGGAGTGCTGACAGGGAGTATTATTATTCTGCCTGTTTCTGCCTGCGAGTTGTTTGAGGCTTGTGCAGAAAGCAGGGGAGTGACGAAACTTACTTATAATCCATTACCTTACGATACCGGATACATACAAGTGGCGCTGACTGAAGGGCTGAAAAACGATGTTGTGAAAATAGTGACGGATGTGTTTCAGAAAGGTGGTATAGAGATATTGATAGGTACTAAGTCGTTGTTAGGAGAAGGATGGGATGCACCGGTTCTGAATTCATTGGTATTGGCCAGCTTTGTCGGTTCTTTTGTGTTGTCCAATCAGATGCGTGGCCGTGCTATTCGCGTGGAGAAGGGAAACAGGGAGAAAGCGAGTAATATCTGGCATTTGGTTTGTGTAGATCCCACAGCTTCAGATGGGGGAAATGATGTAGAAATGTTGAAAAGGCGTTTTCGCAGTTTTGTGGGAATATCTTATCTCGAAACAGGAGGTATCGAAAATGGAATTAGCCGGTTGGGATTGCCTGCTGACTTTTCCGATGCAGAAGCTATAGATGCAGCCAATGACAGGGCTTTTCTACGTGCTTCTCAGCGTGAAAAATTGAAAGACCAGTGGGAGCGGGCATTGGGCAATGGTGTCAGTCTGGTAGAGGAAATAAAGATACCACGTGACACAGAATGCAGGCATACACATGAATTGCAGCATTTGTACCTGAACCGTACTATATCTTATTTATTGAGCAGTCTTGCTTCCGGTTTATTGATGTTTGGCCAGGAAGTCTTGTATGGTTTGTTCAAAATACGTTTTCGGCGGGTAGAAGAGTTACAATTTGTGTTGGTGATTATAGGACTTGCCGGATTGTTTCTTTTCGGACGTGAAATGTGGAAGGCTTTCTGGCTGTACATCCGTTATCGGGATATATCAAAAGATATTCATAAGATAGGGCAGGCATTAGCTTTGGCACTTGCCAGGGCAGGCGTGATAAAATCAGAGAAAGTGACTGTCGTTTCGGAACTCGATGATGATGGTGCCGTGCTTTGCCACTTGGAAGGAGGTACACGTTATGAAAAATCGATGTTTATTAATGCACTCTCGGAACTTGTTTCTGTTGTGAATAGTCCCCGTTATCTTATCATTCGTAAAAGTCATTCTTTGTTTCACACGGCTCAGGTAGATTATCACTCTGTGCCCGAATTGATAGGACGTAAAAAAGAGTGGGCTGCTTATTTGAGTATTCAATGGAGGAGATTGGTTGGAAATAACGAGTTGGTGTATACTCGTATACAAGATGGAAGGAAGATTTTATTGCAGGCTCGTATGAAATCTTTGGCAGCACAATTCGCTGATAAGTCGGAGACGGTGAGTAAATGGCGGTAGTAATAATGGTTCAATATGCTAATATGCCAATATGCCAATAAGTTGTGCAGTGTAATAGCGCAGCCAATTGGCATATTGGCACATTATATAATTATTCTTTAATATCCAGCTCTTTGATTATATGTGAAGCTCCCGCATACTTTTCAATAATGAAGAGAGTATAGCGAATATCTACACAAGCGGCACGCTGGGAAGAAGGCCGGAAGGCGATATCTCCTGTCAATCCTTCATAGTTACGGTCAAAGCCGGTGCCTATCAGTTGACCTTTGCCATTGAATACCGGACTACCGGAATTTCCTCCTGTATTGTCAGTATCTACAATGAAGCAAACAGGCATCTCACCATTTTTCATAGCATAGCGTCCATAATCTTTTGTTTCGTATAGTTGCTTCAACTTAGCAGGTACAACGAATTCCCAGTTATTAGGGTCTTCTTTTTCCATAGCACCTTTCAGCGTTGTATAATATTTGTATACAGCGCCGTCCGCCGGTTCATATGAGGCTACTTTACCATATGTCAGTCTCAGTGTAGAGTTGGCATCAGGATAAATAGGAATACCTGCTTCCTGACGCATATCCATCATTCCTTTCACCCATACTTTGTGGGCAGCATCATAGTTTGTATTAGCATCATGCATTGCCAATGCTGTCTGCATCAATCCGTCGGTGATAGAATGTTTGAGCAGAATCATCCAGTCTTTGTCTATTTTGTTCAGGCTGGGTTTTTGAAGGAACTTCTCAAAATTTTCTTTATTCCCAAAGATAGAATACTTAAAGCAGGCATCTACAAATGCATCACTATCTCCTTTGAAACGGCTGTCTATCACTTTGAATATGTTGATTCGCTGTTCTTGGGGTATATAGCCCATATAAGTTTTCAGCATTTGTTTGCCTACCAGTTTCTCTACTTCGGGGAAAGGTACAGAAGCGAAATACTTTTCACCTGCGATTTTCAGTTCTTCAGTTGCCTTTTGAATTTCTTCTTTATTTTTCTTCTGTAATGCCGTTGACAGTGTTTTAGTTGACGGTATCTTCATAAAGTCTAGAGCTGTCACCAACGCTTCGTTGATAGCTTGCTGGTGATACATAGCGTCACGACGATGAGCAACGATGGAACGTATCTCGTCAAATGCTTTCTGATAAGAATCATCTCCTTTTTCACGTCCGCGAGCCAATAGTTGCTCTTGTTGTGCACGTTTTGTATCCAGTACTTTGAGACGGATTAATCCCTCGTTCATGCCAATAGCATTCTTCCAGTAATTGGCGGATGAAGCATATTTACTGGCATAGTGAATGCGCACGGCAGGATCTTTCAACATTTGTTCCATTAATACTTCCTGACGGTCACCGCGTACATGCTGACGCATGAAGTTGGTGGTCTGCATACGTTCTTCTACTTCGTCGGAAATCATATAACGCCAGTTGCGTCCGGGAAATCCCATTACAAAAGTAAAGTCTCCTTCCTGTATTCCTGCAAGGCTGATTGTGAGATGTTTCTTCACTTTCAATGGAATATTGTCTTTGGAGTATTCAGAGGGTTTACCGTCTTTATCAGCGTAGATACGGAACAAAGAAAAATCACCGGTATGGCGAGGCCACATCCAGTTGTCTGTATCAGCACCAAACTTACCGATGGAAGAAGGAGGGGCACCTACCATGCGGATATCACTGTACACCGTTTTAACAAAAAGATAATAACGGTTGCCTCCGTAGAAGGCTTTCAGTTCCAGTTTGGTTGCCGGGGTTACTTCGATATTTTCTGCTTTGGCAAAACGATCGGCTACTTTCTCCAGGTATTTGGGAGACAGGTAATTGGTGCCTTCGGGATCTTTATCTATCTTCAATTGTTCGTTGACGTATGGTGTGACGTCCAGTATACGGTCAATAAAAGTGATCTTCAGTCCTTCGCAAGGAAGTTCTTCATCCCTGTTCATTGCCCAAAAACCATCTGTCAGGTAGTCGTGTTCCACACTACTGTGTTGCTGGATAGCACCATATCCACAGTGGTGGTTAGTCAGTACTAATCCTTCTGCCGAGATCACCTCTCCGGTACAGCCGCCACCAAAGTGGACAACTGCATCTTTAAGGGCAATTCCATTAGGAGTATATACTTCTTCAATCGGAATTTCTAGTCCGAGTTCTCTCATAACAGCAGCGTTCTGAGCCTGTAAGTCGGTCAGCATCCACATACCTTCGTCGGCATGTGCTGTAAGGGCCACAAGAGAGAGGGCAGCTATTAATAATTGTTTTTTCATTTATATATAATAATGTGCTAATTTGCCAATATGTCAATGTGCCAATTGGTTGCGCTGTTATGCTGAAGAGCAATTGGCACATTGGCATATTGGCAAATAGAATAACTATTCTACAATTGTCATTTCATTAATTAAGTGTCCGCATCCGCCAAGTTTATCGAGGATGAAGAGAACATAACGGATATCCAGGTTGATACAGCGTTGCAGGTCATTATCGAAATTGATATCCCCACTCAATGATTCCCAGTTGCCGTCAAAAGCACAACCGATCAATTCACCGTTCTCGTTCAGCACAGGGCTTCCGGAATTACCACCGGTGATGTCATTGGTTGAAAGGAAGCAGACAGGCATATCACCATTAGGCATTGCATAACGTCCGAAGTCTTTCTTTTCGATCAGCTCTTTCAGTTTTGCAGGCACATTGAACTCGCGGTCTTCCGGGTTTTCTTTTTCCAGAATACCGTCTGTTGTAGTATAGTACTTATAGAACACACCGTCTCTTGGGCTGTAAGGTTTCACATTACCGTAAGTCAGACGTAGCGTGAAGTTGGCATCCGGATAAGAAGGAACGGGGAGTTTCATTTCGCCCAGGCCACGGATATAGATTTTATGCAGTGAGTCCAGCTTTTCATCTTCAGCCTGAAGTGCTGATCTGAGTTCTATCAGTTTTTCATATTTTCCACGTGAATATTGAGTAGCCAGATCTTTTTGGATGGCTTTTACAGTTGGCTTTTTGATAAATTTATCAAAGTTAGCCTGGTTAGCCATAATAGAGGAGTCGTATATTGCATCAACGAACTTGTTATAATCTCCTTTATATTCTTTTTCAATCGTGTTGTAGAAGTTGGGGCGCTGTTCTGCCGGAATCATTTCAGCATAAAGCGGGAACAAAGCTTTGGCTACTTTACGATCTACTTCGTGGTCATAATCTTTGTCATGAATATCAGCAAAGACTTTTTTCAGAATTTCGATATTGGCGTTAATGGCAGAATCATTCTTTTCTTCCAGTGCTTTTTCCAGTTTTTCCATGATCTGATAAGGACTTCCGAATTCAATGGCAGCGAAGAAAGCTTCTGTCAGACAAGTAGCTTGGTAGGTGAGAGGAGCGGTAATGGCTATCGCATCATCAATTTCTTTCACTACATTCATATAGGCTGCATTGTTTTTTTCTTTGGCAAATTGTGCAAAACGTGCTTCTTGTTCTGCTTTTGTACCCAGCACATCATTATCAATAATGGCTTTATTCATTCCAATCGAATTTTTCCAGTAATTGGATGAACCTGCATATTTGTTGGCATACTGGATGCGGGTCTTATCACTGGCGTTCATGACTTCCTTCAATATGTTCAAACGAGCTGTACGTATACGAATACGTGGTTCGTTGGTAGAGTTCATACGCTCTTTTACTTCCGAAACAGTAAGATAACGGCTGGTGCTTCCGGGGAATCCCATAATCATGGCATAATCACCTTCTTTCAGTCCTTTCAAAGAGATCGAAAGATGCTTTTTGGTTTTCAAAGGTACGTTATCTGCACTGTATTCAGCAGGTTCGCCATTGGCATCTGCATAGATACGGAACATAGAGAAATCGCCGGTATGGCGAGGCCACATCCAATTATCCGTTTCACCACCAAACTTACCTACTGATGAGGGGGGAGCAGCCACCATACGTACATCCGGGTATACTTTCTTATAAAACATGTAGAATTTGTTACCTGCATAGAACGGCAAAGCTTGTGGAACAATACCTGGCTTTTCATTCAGATCACTCTTTGCATAGAGGTCTTTTGCAAGTTTATTAAGAAACTCCGGAGTAAAAGATTCAGCTTCTGTGATCTCTTTAGACTCTATCTTCTGGTTTACAAGATCTGTGATATCTTCAATTCGTTCGATAAATGTGAATTTTAATCCCGGGGTTGGTAATTCTTTATCTCTTGAAGTAGCCCAGAAACCGTCTGTCAGATAATCGTGCTCTACCGAACTATGTTGTTGGATAGATGAATATCCGCAATGGTGGTTAGTCAGGATAAGTCCTTCCGGTGAGATAATTTCTCCGGTGCATCCACCACCAAAGATACCTACTGCATCTTTCAGGGATACTCCATTCGGATTATAGAGATCAGTTGCTTCCAGCTTTAATCCCTGTTTTTTCATCATGTCGATGGAGTTTTGCTGCTGCATCAACTGTAACAGCCACATTCCTTCGTCCGCTTTAACGGAACAAACGATTAGCGCCATTAGCGCCAGTACATAAAGTTTTAGTTTATTCATCTTTTTGATTTATGATTTATAAATTATGATTTATTATTTACGAATGATGTTCAAAGAGCTTTTTTCTTCTCCCATCTCAATTCTCCCTTCTCCCTTTTATAACTCTCCCTTTTTTATGGCTTCCATTATATTTGCCGGAGCACGTTTATTCATCAACTCTTTTTTCATGAAATCCATATAGGGTGCTACATGCTGGAAAAATTGATAATAACCTTTGCAAAGGTAGTTCAGTCCGGGTTCTCCGCTTGCTGTTCTTATAAAACGGTTCTTCGGACATTCTCCGTTACAGGCAAATAAGAACTCACACTCTTTACATTGAGTTGGAAGAGAGCTCTGCTTCATTTGTCCAAAGGCATTCTGCTTTTCGCTATACATCATCTCTACCAGAGTCTTGTTGTAAATATTCCCCAGTTTATATTCCGGGAATACAAAGTGGTCGCAAGAGTATACATCTCCATTGAATTCCATTACTCCGGCATGGCCGCAAGTCTTGGCCATAGAGCAAACGCCGGGTTGTTCACCAATCCAATTAGCGAGTGTTGAATCAAATAATTGTATATAGTAGTTTCCTACATCTTCTTTTACCCATTCGTCAAATAGGGTACATAGAAAGTTACCCCATTGTTCCGGGGTAATGGAAAAGTCTGCAAGTTCACCACCTTCCTGTTCGGCAAGTGAAGCTAAATGACGCCCGTCAGTATGCTTGAAAATACGTTCTACGATAGGAGCAAACTGTATATAATGACAATCGAGCTCTTTGAAGAAACGGTAAAATTCCAGTGGATAGTCTGCATTATAGTCATTTACTACCGCCATGGCATTCCACTCCACTTTGTGCTTTTTGAGCAGGTTGATGCCCTGCATTACTTTTATAAAAGAAGGTTTTCCCTGCTTGTTTTTGCGATATTCATCATGGAATTCCTGTGGACCATCGATAGACACGCCTACCAGCCAGTTGTTTTCACGAAAGAATTCACACCATTCGTCCGTCAGCATAGTACCATTGGTCTGTATGCAGTTATCTATTGTACGTCCCCGGGCATATTTTTTCTGTAGTTCCATCGCCCTTTTATAAAAAGATAAAGGGCGCATTAATGTTTCTCCGCCATGCCATGTAAAAAGTACCTGTGGCATTGTCTGAGAGTTAATATATTCTTCAATGAACTTTTCCAGAAGTTCTTCACTCATTACATGTTTGGGATTCTCTTTATATAATTTAGCCTTTTCCAGATAGTAACAATAATCACATGCGAGATTACACACTGCTCCAACGGGTTTTAGCATCACGTAGAGCGGTTTGGCAAAGGGTGCGTAAGTTGACATTCTATTATATTATGAATTATAAATTATGAATCAGAATCGTTAATGTTGACTATTTGTCAAGTCATAGCTTGCAAATTTAGGTAAACTAAATGAAAATACATACCCAAAACTGGTGTTTATAAGGATTATTAAAGAAAAGAGTCTTACAAGTTTTAAATATTGATAAAATGTTTCATTCAAATCTGAATCCGTTGTACCTTTGCAGCATGAAAACCTACAAACAGATGCGTGTGAGTAAATTTTTGCCTTTATTGCTTTTGCTTCTCGTCTTTACTTCCTGTGGTCGCAAGTATAAGATAGAAGGTTCGTCATCGGTAAGCAGCCTTGATGGAAGAATGTTGTTTATAAAAACATTGCAGGAAGGGAAATGGATAAAACTTGATTCGGCAGAGGTTATTCATGGACTGTTTTCAATGAAAGGTACTGTGGATTCTGTGATGATGGCTACTCTCTATATGGATGATGAGGCTATTATGCCTTTAGTGATAGAAAAAGGTGATATTAAAATAACAATTACCAATACAGAACTGGCAGCCAAGGGTACTCCTCTTAATGATGCTCTTTATGAGTTTATCGATAAGAAAAATGCCATGGATATGAAGATTGAAGAGTTAGAACATAAAGAAGCCCGTATGGTGATGGAGGGTGCTGATCTTGCTGATATTCATGAACAGTTGACGAAGGAGGGGGAAGCGTTGATTAATGAGATGAATCAGTATGTTAAGTCGTTTATATCTGATAATTATGAAACGGTGTTAGGCCCCAGTGTCTTTTTAATGTTGTGTAGTAATCTTCCTTATCCCGTAATGACTCCACAAATAGAGGATATAATGAAGGATGCTCCTTATTCTTTTAAAATGAATAAAATGGTGAAGGAGTTTGTTTCTAAGGCAAAAGAGAACATGCAACTTATCCGGGAACACCAACGTTTGGAACAAAACGCTGCTGTAAGTAACTGATCTAAGAGTTTTTTGTGTATTTTTGCACAAAACTCAATATAGACATGTTACGACGTACTACTTATCATTTTCTATCTTTGCTCATTCTATCCTTATGGGTAATTTCTTGCCAGACGACTCCCGATTCAGTCGTTCAAACACTATCTTTGGTTGAAAAATGCATGGAGGTAGCCCCGGATAGTGCTCTTAATCTTCTAAAACGTATACCCAACCCTGATGTTTTACATGGTAAAGCCCAGGCAGACTATAGCTTGTTAATGACACAAGCTATGGATAAAAACTACATTAAACCGGAATCGGATTCTTTAATTGCAATTGCAGTAGGATATTATGGGTCTCATGATGAGAATTGGATAGCTAAAGGAAAGGCGTTCTTTTATTATGGTAGAGTAATGAAAGAACTGAATCGCCCGGAAGATGCTATGAGGTATTATTTGAAGGCCAGAAGTATATTCGAAGGGAGCAAGGAGTACAGAATGTTGGGACTTATCTCGGAGGAAATAGGAACATTGAACTGGAACCAGGATCTTGCAGACGAATCTCTTTTGAATTATCAGGATGCATTAAGGAATTATACTATTATTAATGACGTTTTAGGTATGAGCTACTCATTAAGAAATATTGGTCGTTATTATTTATCTGTATATAATAATTCAGATAGTGCGTATGTTTATTATCAACGTGCATTATCTGTAGCCCATACTTACAATTGTAATTCGGAATTGTCTATATTGCAGGAATTAGGTGTGTTTTATCGGTTGAAAAAAGATTATAAGAAGACTGAGTACTATTTATTACAAGCTCTTAATTTAGATAAAGACACATCCTTGTTTTCAGAGATATACTTATCATTAGGTTATACTTATTTATTGATGGATAATAACGAAGAAGCTGATAAATATTTAAAGAAAGCAACTGAAGTTTCTAATGTCTATACGCAAGTGGATGCTTATCGACTACTTTTTGAACTTGAGAAACTACGTAAGAATCCTTGGGTGGCTATTGAATATAAAGAGAAAGCAGATTCTTTAAATAGAGAAATTCAAAAAGCAGAGATAAGAGAAACGGTAGCGAGTTTACAGAAGAAATATGAGAATGAGAAGTTACAAAACGAAAATCTTCAGTTGAAGATAAAGAATCAAACGATTGTTTGGCTTTGTTTCTTATTGGCCCTTTTGGTTTTTCTTGGTGCTTATTATTTTTATTACAGACAACGTCAGAATAAGAAACGAATACAGGAGATTGAAAAACAGATTGTTGAAAACAGAGAAGAGATAGCACTCTATCAGGAAGAGTTGGTAAATTACCAGGAATTGCAAAGTGAATCAGAAGACTATCGTACTAAGATTGGAGAATTGAATGGAAAAGTTTTGCTTCTGCAAGGACAGAATAAAACGCTAACAGAACGTTTGAATACATTGGGTGGTGATATTGATAATTCGTGTTCGCCTATTGATGCAAGGTATATATCTACATTCCGTATGTTACTTTCGTTAAAGTCTGGTGCTGTGAAAGGAGAACTCTCTCGTCCGGATTGGGAATGTCTGTTTGACTTATTTAATTATTTGTATTCGGATATGCTTATTCGTCTGCAGGAAGAATATCCTGCATTGACTAAACATGATCTTGAAATTTGTTGTTTATTGAAGTTTGGTTTTACTAATGATGCGTTAAAACGTGTCTTTTTCACTACATCTGACTCTATAACTAAAGCCAAAGGTCGATTGAAAAAACGCTTAAATATATCAGCTCAGGAGGATTTAGACCATTTTATACGAAAATACTAAGAAAATAAATTTCCAATTGTCCGGGTCGATAATTTTTTATTTTCTGTAATAGTTTGATATATAGTTGTTTATCTCTTCTTGTACTTACTCAAATTGTCCGGGTCGTTTTTTTGCTTTTCTCATCAGTACATCGTACATTTGGAGAAACAAAAAACAGTATATTTATGAAATCACGTTTGTTTATGTCATTATTGGTAGCATTGTTTATGATGAGCAATGTTTTTGCAGGTACTCCTCTTGAAGATGGGTTAGTATTAAAAGGAGAATTCTCTCAGATTGGAACTCGTTCGTTAGATCCTGCTATTCCTATTGAAGCAACTTTCGAAGGAAATGTTTTGATTGTTGAATTTACCGCTCCTGTAGGTGATGTGAATATAGTAATAAAGGATGCCACTCAAAATGTGTACACCTCTTCTATAGAGGTAACTGCTTGCGGGCAATCACTTGCTATTCCTGTAGAAGATTACAATGCTGGTACTTATACAATAGAATTTAGAAACTCAAAGGATGGTTATGTTTATGGCAATTTTACATTAATGTAATCCATAAATATAATATGAGGAAAATTCTATTTTCTGCTTGTTGCAACACATATACACAGCAAAAGACCTGTGAAGGTTTGATAAAGCTGTTGAAAGATGGACGTTATCAAGTGGATATGGCAGGCGATGTTGCCAAGGAGATGTGGCTTTCTTATAATCTTGCCTTTGCTTTTAATAGAAGAGGTTATGAGAAAATACAGACATTACGCCCTGCCATTCCAATTGTTTATTCGATCTTGGCAGATGATTATGAAGATGAGTTTATAGAAGATGCCACGCAGTATGAACATTTGCTGCTCATCGCACCGGAAAAAACTTATTCCTGTGATAGTTGTGTTACAGCTCTTCCTTTTCCGTGGGACGGAGAAGTGGATAGGTATCTTAAATATCCGCATTCCAAGCCTGCTGTTCTTGTTGGAGTGGGTAATGGGCGTTCGGCATTAAGAACATTTATTGTTTTGAACACACTGACTCAATATAAGATTAATATCATTTATTCGGGAGAACAGGAACTTTATGATATAGGATATGCATCTCATGTAACTGTACGTGAAGAATTTGAGTTAGATACATTGATACAAAATGCCAGTCTTGTAATAGGTCATAAATATGTGGCTCTGCAAGGAGCTTTACATAAAAAGCCTGTTATCGTTATTGGTGATTATGGATCAGGTGGTTTGTTGACTTCTGCCAATGTAGTGGAACAATATCATAACCACTTCTTGGGCAATATAGGTGGAGAATTGGATGAATACTTTTCTCTGGACCAATTGCAAAAGGAAATAACAGCAGCTTCTAAACTTTCTGTACGTGAGTTGGAGGCCATTGCAGAAAAATTGAAAAAAGAAATGTCAGAGAATAATAGAAAAGTATGGAACATTGTTTCATCTTATTCGATAATACGAAATTCCTAAATCTTACATGTTTTCTAAATTGTAGTAATTAGATTTGATTTGTATAGATTAATACACGATTGGTTGGGGTGTGGGGTACGTGAGTATCCCACACTTGTTTTAATATATAAAAAGAGTCTGAATCTATTATATATGTCTGTAATACAATATGTTAAAAAGTACGTACTTTATGCGTATAAAGTATGCATTTTAACGATGTATTAAATAGGTAATTAACACATACTTAAATACGTACTTTTGTAAAATAAAGAATCTATCCCCGATATATTGAAAAAATGATATATCTGGTTCCGCCTAATTTGTATGTTTTTGATGTTTGGTATAATTACATACCTATTGGGCGAGGATAGATATACATGTATCCATTGTCTTCTCCTATCTTTGCGTCAACAGTTGTTTACTTATGAAAGACGCAATGATTAAAATACTACCTGTCTTTATCACGATATTTTCTTTTCTCTTCAGTTCGTGTAAAGAAACAAACCAACGTTTGGAATACGCTTTGGCTTTTGCCGGCGATAACCGTTCGGAGTTAGAGAAAGTCTTAACCTATTATAAAGATGATTCTCTTAAATTGAAAGCCTGTTGTTTCCTTATCGAAAACATGCCTCGATACTTTAGTTATACCGGATACGTACTGGATAGTATTAAAGCTATTAAAGCCAGTGTGGATAAAGAGGGTAAATTACCGGACGAAAAGGTGAATCCTCTGAAAGGCTTCACCTATAACCACCTCCCTAAAATATATGATGCACATGTTATCACTGCTGATTATCTGATAGAGAATATAGAATTGGCTTTTGAAGAATGGGAGAAACGCCCTTGGAACAAATACGTTTCGTTTGATGAATTTTGTGAGTTGATTCTTCCCTATCGAATAGACAATGAGCCATTAGAGAACTGGAGAAGTATCTATCGTGAAAAGTTTTCTTTTCTGCTCGATTCGGTATACACAGGTTCTGATGTTATAAAAGCCTCCAATGTGATTGGGCAACACCTGAGAGACGAAAAATTCATATTCAATCGTAATTTGAATCTTCCTCACCTGGGAGCACAATTCTTATTGAAACATCGGGTAGGTAAGTGCATAGACTCCTGTGATTTTCTGGTATATGTATTACGTTCCTTAGGGATTCCTGTTGCAGTAGATGAACTTCCCTTTTCTCCGGATCATCTGGCAAGCCATACCTGGAATGTTGTTTTAGATACTACACATCTCTATGTCCCGTTTTGGTTTACAGAGAAAGATGCTGTCAGAGGTGATCGGTATGATGATGGTAGGAAAAGGGGGAAAGTACTTCGGGCCTGTTTTGGTATGCAGCCCGAACCCTATGAAGGAATGATACATAATCCTAAGGTACCCTCTTATTTTAAAGATCTTTTTAGATTGGATGTCAGTAAGGAGTACTTCCAGACTCAGTATGAAGTTCCTTCGGAAGACGAATCGGAAGAATATATGTATCTTGGTATTTTCAGTCCCCGCAGATGGGTTGCTGTAGATATGGCAAAAGTAGTCGACGGTAAAGCTGTATTCCATAACATAGAATCTGATATCGCCTACCAACCTCTTTATTTTGATGGGAAGAGATATCGGCAGACCGGACATCCTTTCACTTTGAAGGGAGATTCGTCAATCACTCCGGATAAGAATCAAAGTGAACGTATCATAGTGACACGTAAATGTCCTCTCTATCCTCGTATAGCCAATCATATGACGAAAGTGGTAGGGGCCAAAATTTACAGTTCTTTATCTAAGGATTTTCAACACAAACTACTATTATATCACATCGTCGATACACCGAAAGTGAATATAAACACGGTGCACTTCGATATTCCAAGAAAGTGCCGTTATATTCGTTACGTTGCTCCCGACGATCTCTTTGTCGAGATTGCCGATCTCAACTTTTATTACAAAGATCAGCCTCTCAAAGCCATTGACATTTATGAAAGTGATTATGAGGGTCAGCCTCCTGCTGATGAATTACCGTTGTGCATGGATCATGACCCTCTGACACTATTTCTCTCGCGAAAAAAGGGAAACTATATTACGATGGACTTCGGTAAAGAAGTACTTATAGACCGCATGGTATATATTCCCCGTAATGATGACAATTTTATCCGGATAGGAGATGTCCATGAACTACGCTATCAAGCTGGAAATGAAGGGTGGGTTTATGTTGATAAACAAAAGGCTGTGAAAGACACTCTTATTTTTGATAAAGTACCCAAAGGGGCTTTGTTTCATCTTCGGGATTTGACCCGGGGAAAAGAAGAGAAGGTGTTTTATATAGAGAATGGGAAGCAGGTGTTTCCTTAAAAAGAAAGATTTTTATAATTGATTTCTATTGACAATATGGCATTAAAGAAAATTATATTATCTCTTATTGTTACTGTTGCTTTCTGCATAGTTGCTTGTAGTACTTTCATTCGTTTTGAAATGGATGATAACTATTTTCAGCTTTTACCTATGTCTATAGGTGTTGTAGTCGTTGCTATTGTAGCTGTCTTTTCATGTTTTCTAAGAAAGGGCAACCAAGGTTTTCGTTTCATTTTTTCTGATTTTCTTTTTGTCATTATAGTAGCGTATTATGCTGCCCGTTACGATTACGAACTTCAATTGGCTAATTGGAAAATTATATATGCTGCATTACTTCTATTACTATGGTTTGCAGCGCGTATTATATTATCTAATTTGTCCATTTCAAGGAGTATTTTGTTAGGTGGTTTTGTAGGCATAGGCTGTGTACTGGCTATTTGGGGGTTATTACAATTATATGGATTTGAAAAATCAAATCATAATTTGTTTCCTATTACTGGTCCATTTTATAATCCAGGACCTTATTCCGGATATATAGCAATGTTATTTCCTATTGGTTTCAATCAGTTATTATCAAGTCAGGGAAAGATACGGTATCTATGGTTATTTGCATTTTCAATAATGATCATCATTTTACCAGCTGGGATGAGTCGATCAGCTTGGTTAGCTTTACTTATTAGTTGTATGTGTTGCTTATTCATACATAAGAATTGGATTTGTAAAATAAAATCGTATGTTTGTTTGCATTGGGAAAAGACTATTTTACTATCTATATTGAGTGTTGGACTTTTGGTTGTATTCTTTTTATTTCTTTTTCAAATGAAAGAGGATTCTGCTAATGGTAGGTTATTTATCTGGAAAAACACATATAAAGCTATTCAAAACCAGCCTCTTTTGGGATATGGCCCGGGTAGCTTTTCTATGATATACGGCCGTGAACAAATAGCCTATTTTGCGTCGGGAAATAATAGTTCTATAGAAGCGCATGTAGCTGGTTCGCCCGAATATGCTTTTAATGAGTGTTTACAGGCTTGTTTAGAAGGAGGTATTCTTTTATTGTTATTGATGGTTGTTTTATTTATAATATGTTTACGTAAAGGTTTTTTTAATAAAGAGTATGGTTCGTGTGCTGCTCTTTTGGCTTTATTTGTATTTTCGTTGTCTTCTTATCCTTTTCAACTCTTACCATTTGGAATAGCAGGAGTGTTATTACTCGCTATATGTGTCTCGGACTCTAATTCAATGTACATAAATACACAAAAGATTGGTATTTCTTTTCTATCTGTATTTATATTATTTAGTTCTATTATATCTTTTTCTTATTTATGGCATGTGAAAACAGTTGCAGAGAAATGGAATCAATTTAATGTTTTACGAGTTCATAAAGCTTTTAGTGAGGCTTCAATTGGCTATGATGAACTTTATGCAGAAATGAAATATAATGTGAATTTTCTTTTTAGTTATGCCCAGATCCTTTCTGCTCAGAAGAAATATAACGAAGCTTGTGATGTGCTTGAACGGGCAAAGTTGGTGTCTTGTAATGTGAGCTTGTGGAATGTACAAGGCAAAACATATCAATTAAATGCTAAATATAGAGAAGCAGAAAGATGTTTTAAAGAATCGGCAAATTTGTTACCTAATCGACTTTATCCTTTTTACTTATTGGCTAAACTCTATATAGAACCAGATTTTTTTGACAAAGATAAAGCAATACAGATGGCTGAGATCGTATTGAAGAAAAAACCGAAAGTTCATTCACGCGCAGTTGATGAAATGCGGACAGAAATGGAAGTTTTATTAGGCAATATATTACAAAATTATTAATAATTAAAAAACGTTGAAAATAGAAAGGCGGATTAGAATTATTGCTTTGGCAGTTACATAAAGTGGAGTTAATGAAATGGGGAAGAGGTGGGAATTTTACTTAGAGAACTATTAGATAATAATTAATTAAAAAAAACAATTAAAATGAAAAAACAAATGAAAATTGTCGCTTTAGCGATTGTATTGTGTGTGGTAGCTGTTTCAAATGTAAAGATTATGTTAAAAACAACCCGATCTCATGATTTGACTTTGGTTAATATTGAAGCTATTAGTGGTGAACACGAAGAAGGAGAAGGTGGTAACTTTTGGAATTGTTTAACGATGACAACCTATGTAGAGGTGCAAATGGTTAATGGAGAGTGTATGGGATGTGGTAAAAATCATAAAGTGTCAGAATGGCATACTCGAGAATGTAATAAAGGATTGTTTTCTAATTGTTATCCTGGGTATTATGTTTATTATTTTGATTGCGAAGGAAAGCAGTGTGGGTTTACTGATAGAACGGATATTTCAGGTTGTTCTTTCTTTTAAAAATGGGACGAGTATTTATATTTTTTATAGTGCTACAAATGATTGTTGTGGCCTGTAAGGGAAGTAAAGAAAAAAACGCATCGTTAGTATTGTCAGATGTTTCTCTGAATGACAGTTTATTCATTCTAGATCTTGATACAGCCGAATGTCGAAAGTTGATAAGAATGTCGGAAGTGTTTGATAAATCGAATCTTATTCCTTTGGAAACGAATAAAGAATCTTTGATAGGTAGAATTAATCAATTGTTGGTAAAGAGTGATACCCTTTTTATTCTGGATGCTGTTGTGACCAAGAAGTTACAAATGTTTCATCGGACAGGAAAATATATTGGTATGGTTGGGGCAATTGGGAATGGTCCCGGCGAATATGTATCGCCAACAGATTTTGGTATTGATGGAAATTTGTTGTATGTATTTGATTTTGACAGTCAAAGAATAAATTACTATTTTTTACCTACTATGGAGTTCAGTCATTCGCTTAGATTGAATGGATCTACAATAAGCCGCTATATTGCAATTTTGGATGGAAAAATTTATACCGATGCTTATGGTAGAAAGAATCAAAATACCTATTTACTTCAAGAAATAGATTCATTGACAGGAAAAATATGTAATAAATGGATGTCTGTTAACAAGTATAATAGTGGTTATTTAGATCTTATTTTTTCTGGTGAGGGGTTGTTTTATAAGTCATATAATAAAGAAATTAGATACCGCCAAATGTTTATGAATAGTATTATGCAAATAAAAAGTGGGGAAATCTCTTGTTACATGAATATAAAGTCGAATTCTTTTGTGACCAAAGAACTATTAACATCTTTACGTAATCAAAAAGATTGGAATCCTTCAAATTCTTTGATGTCTTTAGAGGTGATAAGGAATGTACATCACTATGTCGAATGGGGAGATTATGTTCAATTTTCTTTTGATATAAAAAATTTTGTTCATACTATATTTTATAATAAAAAAACAAAACATTTTTCCCTGACTGAGAGAATGTATGATGATTTGACATTTACAGAAGAACAGCATGGTATGGGCGTTTGTCCTATTCCTCTTTGGGGTGATGCCGATGGGCAGTATTCTTATATTTCTCCTCGGGATATGGAGAGGCTTATCGAATTATTGAAAGAAGGTAAAATAAATAAGAGTGTAAAAGAGATCGGAGCACTACAAAATTTGTTTATAGATGCTAATCCCATATTGATTTATTATGAAAAAAAATAAGATTCTATATTTGATTTTATTGATAGTTAGTTTTATTTATTTGTCATATGGATGCACATGGAAAAAGGGTAAATGTACGGAAAATGGCATAATAAAACAGAATCTTCAGGATAGTATCATCATTTTGGAAAAAATATTTTGGCAGCAAATTATGCTCTCTTATGAAGGAAAAATGTTAGATAATATTGAAGGTTTATTAACTTCAAATACTGATGTTGTAAACTCTAGACCGCTATTAATATATCGATTTTCCCCCAATATGTGCAATTCTTGCATACAGGAAGATCTATTATTATTATTAAAGTATATAAAAAAAATTGGTCGTGATAGGATCTTAATATTACCAGATTTTGAGGATACTAGAGATGATCGGATTAGGATGCAAAGTGTTTTAGCTGATTTTAATTACATTAATGTATCAAAAGAGATTATACCCTTTCCTGTGGACAAGGATAGTGTATCATGGAGATATATGGCTATATTTGATGCTAATAATCAAGTAAGACATGTTTTTTTTCCATGTTCGGATTATTCTAAAATGACAGAATCATATATTGAAAAATTATTAATTGGTTCTATAGAACAGGTTAATCAATTGAAATAATATCTTTTAAGAGTTGTGTATAATGATGATATATAATAAATAATGATTGAATTATTTATGCATTATTACCTTGTACACAACTCGTTTTTTCTGCATATATAACTGAAAACAGTATATAGTCGTATGAGTGAATCCTTAAAACAAAAGTTTAAAGGAGCGGGATATGTATTGTTCTGCTTGTTTGTATTATTTCAATTCTATATATTTCTGAGAATGTATTGGATTGCTTCTTGTGTAATTCCCACATATTCTATGTCTCCTACTTTGTTCAGAGGAGATTATATTTGCGTCTCATTACAAATACCTGGTCGTAGGGTGTTTATGACAGATTCTCTACATGAGGACCGTCTTATTGTTCATCGAAAAAAAGGAATACGCTCTATAAAACGGAATGATGTTGTTGTGTTTAACTTCCCATATTCGGAAAGTAAAAGGCGCATGAAACTTAGTATGAAAACTTTCTATTGCAAACGGTGTGTCGCAATACCTGGAACTACATATTGTTGGCAGTGGAACAATAGAGAACACAGTATATATCTTCCCCAAAAAGGAGATGTCATGGCGATTGATTCTATTAATTATAAACACTATCATAAATGTATAGAGTATGAAACAGGACAAAATTTAAAATTAGAGAGTGGGAGTGTATATTTGAATGATTCAATAGTAAATGAATATCGTTTCCTACACGATTATTACTTTATGCAAGGAGATCATACCTCTGATTCATATGATTCTCGTTTTTGGGGATTATTGCCTGATGATTTTATTTTGGGAGTTGGACAATTCATTTGGTTCTCGAAAGATGTAAAAACTAATAAGATACGTTGGGAAAGGATTTTCAAGAAATTGTAATTGAAGAGAAAAATACAATTGATTTTATAAAATAAAGTAAGAAGATAATATGGCACTATATTGTATGTGCCCATTCTTGCCCAATGTGTATTTTTCAATCATATAGCACATACAGATACGTATTTGGCAAGGATCAGTATATACATATTCATTACCTTCTGCTATTTTTGTAGTAGTGTGATTTCTCAATTAATAAAGAAGGATACGAGAAACCAACTAAGCACGAATAAAGCTCTATTGTTATATTAATAAAAGAATCGTTTACTTATGAGATGGGATATAGGAAAAATTTGGGTTATCTGTTGTTTCGTTTTGGCAGCATGTCATGGCTCTAAACAGCAAAACATAGAGGTACTAAGGTGTTCCAATTGTTCTGGTGAGGCATTGGAAACTCCTCCTTCTTATAAAGTGACGGATATAATCAAGTTAGAAACAAATATAGAGAGTTTCATTACAAATATTAAGCAAATGGAAATGAATGACTCGCTTATATTTATTTTAAATGGATCTGAAAACTTATATGTTTTTGACCGTAATGGTAATTTTAAAAATCAAATAGGAAAAAAGGGGGAAGCTCCAAATGAATATTTGGTGCTTAATACTTTTTATATCAATGCAGTTGAGCAAATGGTAGTTCTAATAGATAGCTACAAGAATGTATTGCTCAATTATTCTTTTGATGGTAAGTATATTTCAACTATCTCTATGTCTCCGAATGCTTTGTTGAATTGTAATAATACATTGTTGATGGATGATAATACGTTGATGTTATTCAATATGATGGGGATAAAAGAGAGTATAGCATATTCATTAATTGATATGAATAAGAAAGAGCTTATTGGAAAATATTTTTCATACGCACCTATCATGACAAATAATTATATTTATAGCTTTTCAAGACACCCTATTGCTGCAACAGAAAATGGGGCTAATATCATTCTTCCATTGTGTGATACCATCTATAATTATTCTGCATCTTCGCACACTTTTGAGCCTAAGTATATTGTAGAAACACCTCGGAAAATGGCTTCTAAATATCAAATCAGAAATGACAAAAAACAAACTTATAGCGCAGAACTTTATGATTTGTGGGAGGAAGGTTACTTTACTGGTTTCAATGGTATTTATGAAACAAAAGAGAAAATAATCCTGACTTTTTTGAATGGAATTATTATGGGGTATTTTATATTTGATAAATTGGACCGGAAAGGAAACTATTATATATATGAGTATGATGATGCGTCTGGAGAAATTCCTTTTTATCCTGTTATTTACACTTATGACAATAAATTTATAGCTTCTGTTGGAGCTGAAAAGCTTCTTGAGTATAAAGGCAGTATTAAAAATAGAATCTTTCAGGATGCTATTAAAGATTTGAAGGAGGATGATAATCCTTGTTTACTTATTTATGAACTGGAGTAGCTGTTTATAAATGAAGTGTATAAAAAATTAAGGTTAAGTATAAATATTAGTATGAATCAAATTCAAGAAATACACATGATTTGTATCATAAATTGTTTATTTAGAGAAAATCACTTGAAAATATTTTTGAAATAAAATAATATAACTATATTTATCGGGTAACAACGATAAAACTACATTGACACAATGAAAAAACACTACCCTATCTATGCCTTTTGTATGGCATTGGTCACCTTGGCTGCTTGTTCCGGTGATAAGAAAACAGAGAAAAACACTGCTGAAAAAGGAGTGGAGATGGTATTACCTGACATGAAAAATGAGGTGTCGGTGATGACGCTAAAGAAGCAGGATTTTCATCACGAATTGGTCAGTAATGGAAAGGTGACGGCGAAGGAACAGGCTAACCTGCGTTTTGAAAGCAGTGAGGTCATTGCCCATATCTATGTGAAGAATGGAGATCGGGTGCGGAAAGGGCAGAAGCTGGCCGAACTCGATAAGTTTAAACTGGCTAACAGATTGGCACAATCTGCTGATGCACTTGAAAGGGCACGGTTGGAATTACAGGATGTATTGATAGGACAGGGGTATGCCACGGAAGATTTCAGTAAAGTGCCTGAAGAAGTGATGAAACTGGCAAAGGTAAAGAGTGGATATGATCAGAGTAAAGCACAGTACGAACTGGTAAGAAGAGAAGAGGAACATGCTACGTTGACAGCCCCCTTTGACGGGGTAGTGGCGAATCTTTTTGCGAAGCCTTATAATATGGCTAATACTTCGGAGATATTTTGTACAATCATAGATACACAAGGGATGGAGGCAGACTTTACTGTACTCGAAAGTGAATTACCGTTACTCAAAAACGGTGATAGGGTAGTGGTAATTCCTTATGCCGATGCTACCTCTGTGTATGAAGGGAGTGTTTCGGAAATTAATCCCCTGGTAGATGATAAAGGAATGGTGAGAGTACGGGCACGGGTGAACGGAAAAGGAAAACTGTTTAGCGGAATGAATGTACGGATAAGTGTACAGCGTTCTTTGGGGCAATTATTAGTGATCCCCAAGAGTGCTGTGGTACTGCGTTCAGGAAAACAGGTTGTCTTTACATTGGATAAAGGAAAAGCACAGTGGAACTATGTGCAGACCGGATTTGAGAATATAGACAGTTGCGTGGTTGCTAATAAAGCCGATGCCGGAGTTACGGATGGCCTCACAGAAGGCGATGTCGTGATTGTTTCGGGTAATGTGAACCTGGCACATGAGGCTCCGGTGCAGTTATTAGACGATTGACAATTGGATTAAACTTTGCTTATCACAGGAAGAGTAACTCCAATCGTAAATAGTAAATTGTCTAATCGTAAATTAAAATGGTATGATAAAATTTTTAATACAACGTCCCATTGCGGTATTGATGGCTTTTACAGCTTTCTTTATTGTGGGTTTGGTGACCTATTTTACATTGCCGGTTTCACTATTGCCGGACATCGCTATACCGGAGATTACTGTGCAGATTTCTGCTGCCAATACTTCGGCCCGTGAACTGGAAAATACCGTAGTGAAGCCGATTCGTCAACAGTTGATCCAGGTGTCTAACCTGAAAGATATGGCAAGCGAAACCCGTGACGGAGCAGGAATTATTCGGTTGGGCTTTGATTTTGGAACAAATACCGATCTGGCATTTATCGAGGTGAATGAGAAGATAGATGCTGCCATGAATTATCTGCCTAAAAACACAGAACGTCCTAAGGTGATAAAGGCAAGCGCTACGGACATCCCTGTTTTTTATCTGAATCTGACTTTAAAGAACGATAGTGCTTATGCACCAACGGATCAACAGGCGTTTCTGAATCTGTGTGAGTTTTCCGAATCAGTAATAAAACGCCGTATCGAACAGTTGCCCGAGGTGGCTATGGTAGATGTTACAGGATTGCTGGATCGTCAACTCCGGATAGTGCCTGATATGGATAAAATGGTGCAGATGGGACTCTCTGTCTCGGATATAGAGTCGGCGTTGGCGCGCAACAACGTAGAGCCGGGAAGCATGACTGTGCGCGATGGTTATTATGAATATAACATTAAGTTTTCTACATTGTTGCGTACAGCAGAAGATGTGGAGAATATCTATCTCCGCCGAGAGGGCCGGATTATACAGTTGAAAGAGTTTTGCCGGATTGCTGTGACGCCTATCAAAGAGCGAGGTGTTTCTATGTCTAATGGTAAACGTGCCGTGACGTTGGCTATCATTAAGCAAGCCGATGAGAATATGGACAACATGAAAGCAGCACTGACCAAGACCATGAACTACTTCAAAAGGGTATATCCGGATATCGATTTCAACATCACCCGTAACCAGACCGAATTGCTGGATTATACGATCTCCAATCTGCAACAGAATCTTTCGTTGGGATTTGTCTTTATCTGCATCGTAGCAGTACTGTTTTTAGGAGATATAAAGTCGCCTTTTATCATCGGATTGAGTATGGTGGTCTCCATCGTTATCAGTTTCCTTTTTTTCTATCTTTTCAAAATGTCGCTGAACATCATCTCTCTTTCCGGGTTGATTCTGGCATTGGGTATGATGATTGATAGCTCGATTATTGTGACGGAGAATATTTCTCAGTATCGTGAAAGAGGATATACACTTCGCCGGGCGTGTATAGTAGGAACTAGTGAGGTAGTGACTCCGATGCTTAGTTCTTCGCTCACTACTATTGCCGTGTTTGTTCCTTTGATATTCATGAGCGGAATTGCGGGGGCTATCTTCTATGATCAGGCTTTCTCTGTGACAGTGGGATTGATGGTTTCTTATTTTACAGGTATCATGTTACTGCCCGTATTATATATGCTGGTATATCGTACCGGGCTGGTGACTCGGAAATGGAAATGGTTCTCTATCAAAGTGAATAATCTGATAAAGGAACATACCCTTGACCGGTTTTATGATAAAGGAGTTGATTGGGTGTTCGCTCATAAAACGTTTAGCGTTTTATTCTGTATTATTTCTCTTCCTCTCTGTGTGTTCTTCTTTTATTTTATTGATAAGGAGCGTATGCCGGAGATTGATCAAAATGAACTTATCGCCCGTATTGAGTGGAATGAGAATATCCATCTGGATGAGAATCAACGGAGGGTAGATGAACTGTTTCGTGAGTTGAAAGGAGAAGTGCTGGAACAGACAGCTTCTGTAGGGCAACAGGATTTTATCCTGAATCGTGAGCAGGAACTTTCTTCGTCAGAAACTGAACTTTATTTCAAGACAGAGTCTTCGGATAGGATTATACCATTGCAACAACGTATTTTCCGGAGAGTGAAACAGCTGTATCCTTTGGCAGTGATCTCATTCTCACCTCCGGAAACGGTGTTTGAGAAGTTGTTTGTAACGGGTGAAGCCGATGTTGTGGCCGAGCTGTATGCCCGTAACAGAGATAGGGCACCCGAAGCTGATACATTGCGAAGCATAGAACAAAGATTGCAGCAACAGACCGGTCTTTCTCCCACAGGCATAGCATTTGAGAATCAACTGAACCTCAGCATTGAAAGAGAGAAGTTACTGTTATACAATATCTCTTATGATGAACTTTACCGGGTATTGAAAACTGCTTTTAAGGAAAATAATGTATCGATGCTACATTCTTACCAGCAGTATCTGCCTATTAATATTGCCAGTGACGAAAAAACAGTGAATACGGTATTGCAGGAAACGTTGGTACAGACACAGGATAATAATAGCGATGGTATCCGAAACTATGTTCCACTTCGGGAATTGGTAAAAGTGACTTCTTCAGAAGATTTAAAGAGTATTACAGCCGGCCGGAATGGTGAATATATTCCTTTCAGCTTTTATGATGTGAAAAATGCAGATGCCCTGATGACGGATGTGAAGACAGTGGTCCGTGAAACAGGGGAGTGGGAACTGGGTTTTTCGGGTAGTTTCTTTTCCAATAAAAAGATGCTGGAAGAGTTGGTCGTTATTCTGTTTATCTCTATTCTGCTGATGTACTTCATCCTTGCTGCACAGTTTGAGAGTTTCGTACAGCCTTTGATTGTACTGTTAGAGATACCGGTTGATGTGGCTTTTGCCCTGTTGTTGTTATGGATATGCGGTCATACGCTGAATCTGATGTCTGCTATCGGTCTGATAGTAACTTGTGGTATTATCATCAATGACTCTATCTTGAAACTGGATGCCATCAATGAGTTACGCAAAGAAGGAGTGCCTTTGATGGAGGCCATTCACGAAGCCGGCCGGCGAAGGCTGCGTCCCATCATAATGACCTCACTGACTACTATCTTTGCCATGGTGCCTCTGCTTTTCTCTTTCGATATGGGCTCCGAATTGCAGAAACCGCTCTCTATTGCTATGATAGGGGCTATGTTTATCGGCACACTGGTGAGTCTGTTTATTATTCCGTTGATCTATTGGTTTATTTATAAAGAAAAGAAGATATGAAAAGATATATGATATACTTCTGTTTCTGCCTGTTCTGTTGTGGGCAGATGCAGGCACAGGAACGGATCAAATTGGATTTGCAGCGTACTATAATTCTGGCAAATGATAGTTCACTGGAAGCTTTTCGTACGCAGAACATGTATTTGTCCGGTTATTGGGAATACCGCACCTATAAGGCTAACCGCCTGCCAAGCCTAACTTTGGATATGACTCCTGCGGAGTATTACCGTGATATCACCAAACGGTATGATTCGGAGCAGAATCTGGATGTATACCGTAGCCAGCAGTCTTTTTCAGCTTCGGGAGGTTTGTCTGTGAGACAGAACTTTGACCTTACCGGTGGTACTTTCTACTTAGAGTCTAAATTGGGCTATATGCGTAACTTCGGCGATAACCGTTCTACTCAGTTTACCAGTGTTCCGGTGCGGTTGGGATATTCACAAAGCCTTGTCGGATATAACCCGTTCAAGTGGGAACGGCGTATTGAGCCTTTGAAATATGAGAAGGTGAAGAAAGAGTTTATCTATAACGTGGAGGCTGTATCGGAGAAGGCTACGGGTTATTTCTTCAGTCTGGCTATGGCGCAGGCGGAATATGATTTGGCGAAAGAGAATGTTGCTTCTTCTGATACCCTTTATCGCATAGGCATGCAGCGTTTGAAGATCGCTTCTATCTCCAAAGCCGACCTGTTGACTTTGAAGTTGGATCTGGTAAATGCCCGTAATACCTTACAGAATAAGGCAAGTGCGTTGAAACGTGCCATGTTCTCATTGGCTTCCTTTCTGAACATCGATAAGAATACGGTGATTGAACTGGAGCTTCCGGCCCGTCCACGGGAGATGACCATATCGGTAGACGATGCATTGGCATCTGTACGTAGTAACAATCCTCAATTGCTTGGGTTGAAACAGAATATTCTGGAGGCAGAGAGAAATGTGGACCGGACGAAGAAAGAATCCCGTTTTAATGCGAGTGTGAATGCGAGTATCGGTTTCAATCAGGCTGCCGATAATTTCGGAGATGTGTATCATAACCCCATGCAGCAGGATTTAGTGTCAGTCAGTCTTTCTATTCCGTTGGTGGACTGGGGGGTACGGAAAGGCAAGTATAATATGGCTCGTAACAGTCTGAATGTAACCAAAATCTCTGCCCGTCAGAGTGAGATAAGTATTGAAGAAGAGTTGATAATGACCATTGGTGATTTTAATATTCAGCAGAATCTGATCGCGAGTGCTGAAGAAGCGTTGGACTTGTCTATCATGGCTTACAATGAAACCCGTCAACGATTTATTATAGGTAAGGCGGATATCAATAGTCTGACGTTATCGTTGAGTCGTCAGCAGTCCGCACAACAGAATTACATCTCTGCTTTGCAGAACTACTGGTTGAATTACTATAAGATACGTAAATTGACTTTACATGATTTTGCAAGCGGTTTCTCACTGTCCGATAAGTTTGACTTTGCAGGAGGAAAATTGGTGAGGTAATGAATTGTTTTACTAAAACGCTGATTAACGCAAATTTCCGCAAAGAGATAGATGAACGAGAAAGAAATACAGTCTTTTTTATCTGTGCAAATTCGCGTTAATCTGCGTTTCAAGAAAATATAATATAATGAATCAAAATACCAAACGAGGAGCTTCTGCTTTTACACTGATTGTTGCCTTTATCTGTGTAGCATTGGTTGGCGTGGCACTAATTCCATTGTTGCCTGTCAAACTGAATCCTTCGCGGACGTTGCCCGGTTTTTCGGTAGGTTTCAGTATGCCGGGTACTTCTGCCCGTGTGATAGAGATGGAGGTAACCAGCAAACTGGAGGCGATGCTGGCCCGTATCAAAGGGGTAAAAAGAATCAATTCTACTTCGGGCAATGGCTGGGGAAGCATTGCTATCGAACTGGATAAGCATGCCAATATGGATGCTGTCCGTTTTGAGGCATCTACTATTATCCGGCAAACCTGGCCGGAACTGCCCGACGGAGTAACCTATCCTTATATTCAGATGAGGCTTTCGGAGTCAAAAGCTTCCCGACCTTTTATTTCATTTACTTTGAATGCACCGTCTACTCCTATCCTGATCCAGCAGTATGCAGAGGAACACATCAAGACGAAGTTGACACAGATTCCCGGTATTTATAAGATTGATATCAGTGGGGCTACTCCGATGGAGTGGCGCCTGGAGTATGATAGCGAGCAATTGAAGCATTTGGGCATCAGTCTGGGCGATATTCAGCAAGCGGTGAGCAATTATTATAAGAAAGAGTTTTTGGGGACGTATGACAGAGAGACGGCTTCCGGAGGAAAAGAATGGATACGATTGGCACTGACCCCTCAGCATAAAGGAGATCAGTTTAACCCTTCCGAAATTCAGGTGAAGGTTGCGGATGGAAGAGTGATTCGTTTGGATGAACTGGTGAAGGTAACCCGGATGGAACAGGAACCTCAAAGTTATTACCGCATCAACGGATTAAACTCCATCTACCTCTCTATAACAGCCGAAGAAAGTGCCAATCAGCTGAAGCTTAGCAAACTGGTAAATGCGGAAATGGAAGAGATACAAAAAGTACTTCCGGCAGGTTATGAGATTCATACCAGTTATGACGCTACGGAATTTATTCATGAAGAGATGAATAAGATTTACTTGCGTACCGGTCTGACTGTATTGATTTTGCTGGTTTTTGTATTACTTATCACATTGAATCCGCGTTATCTGTTTCTGATAGTAGTCAGCCTGAGTATTAATATAGCAGTAGCGGTGATTTTTTATTATCTCTTCGGGTTGGAAATGCAGCTCTACTCATTGGCAGGTATCACGGTTTCGCTCAATCTGGTTATAGACAATACCATTGTGATGACGGATCATATTCTGCATCGGCGCAATCTGAAAGCATTTATGTCTGTACTGGCTGCTACTCTGACTACGATGGGAGCATTGGTCATTATCTTCTTTCTGGACGAAAAGATACGATTGAATTTACAGGATTTTGCTGCGGTAGTGATCATCAATCTTGCCGTATCTTTGTTTGTAGCCCTATTCTTTGTCCCGTCTATGATAGAGAAGATAGGGTTGAAAAAACGAAAGCGCCGTTCTTTGGTTCCCGTGAGTTCGCGGGACGGAGAAGCGCCTGTACAAAGAAGAATGGGTTTCTTTCGTCGGTGTTTATGTGGTTTGCGTCATTTAGCCCATCGCTTCCCGGTTTATTTTACACGGTTTTATGCCTGGCTGATACAGATTTTATGCCGTTGGCGTGTGGTAGTTTGTGCTCTGCTGGTATTGTTGTTCGGACTTCCTGTTTTTCTTCTTCCTGAAAAGATAGATGGAGAAGGGTGGGAAGCAGAGGCTTACAACAAAACTTTGGGAAGTACAACTTATAAAGAGAAAGTGAAACCCATAGTGAATAAGGTACTTGGGGGCAGTCTTCGTCTTTTTATCGAGAAGGTGTACGAAGGGAGTTATTTCACACGTAACGAAGAAGTGGTGCTGAATGCCAATGCAACTCTGCCTAATGGGAGTACCCTGGAACAAATGAATGTACTGATGAAGAAGATGGAGGCCTATCTGAGCCAGTTTACAGAGATTAAGCAGTTTCAGACTTCTATTTCCAGTGCCCGTCGTGCCAGCATTAGTATCAACTTTAAAAAAGAACATCAGCATAGTGGTTTCCCATATACGTTGAAATCTAATATAATCAGTAAGGCACTGCAATTAGGTGGCGGTAGCTGGAGTGTTTATGGGTTGGAAGACAATGGGTTCAGCAATGATGTTCGTGAAAACGCAGGCTCTTTTCGGGTTAAGATGTACGGATACAATTATGATGAACTTTATTATTGGGCCGAGCAATTGAAAGAACTCTTTCTGACGCACCGGCGTATCAAGGAGGTTATTATCAATTCAGAGTTCTCCTGGTGGAAAGATGATTATCAGGAGTTCTATTTTGATCTGAACAAAGAACGTATGGCGCAGGAAGACATCTCTGCGGGTGCACTGTTTGCATCTATTCGTCCGATATTCGGTAAGAATATGGATGTAGGTTCGGTATTGACGGAGCATGGAGTGGAAAGAATCAAGTTGTCTTCCCGTCAGTCTGACGAATACGACGTTTGGGCCATGCAATATTTCCCTTATGGCTCCGGTGGGAAGCAATATAAACTTTCTGAACTGGCCACGGTGGAGAAAGGGCAGATGCCCCAACAGGTAGCAAAAGAGAATCAGCAATACCGATTGTGCCTGCAATATGAGTACATTGGTTCATACGAACAAGGGAACCGGATTCTGAAAAAGGATTTGGAAGAGTTTAATAAGAAGTTACCTATGGGGTACACTGTTTCTGCAGAAGGAGGCAACTGGTCATGGGGAGAGAAAGATTACAGACAGTACAGTTTATTGCTGATCGTCATCTCTATCATCTTCTTTACTACCAGCATCCTGTTCAACTCACTGAAGCAGCCGTTGGCCATTATCTTTGTGATTCCTGTTTCTTATATCGGTGTGTTTCTAACTTTCTATTGGTTCAGGCTTAATTTTGATCAGGGAGGCTTTGCTTCCTTTGTTCTGTTGTGTGGTATCACGGTGAATGCCAGTATTTATATTCTCAATGAGTATAACTCCATTCGTCGGCGTCTGCCCCGTATCTCTCCGCTGCGTGCTTACACCAAAGCCTGGAATGCCAAGATTATTCCTATCTTTCTGACGGTCGTTTCTACTATTTTGGGTTTTATCCCTTTCATGGTAGGGGCAGAAAAAGAAGGTTTCTGGTTTCCGCTGGCTGCGGGTACGATTGGTGGGTTGATAATGTCGGTGATAGGGGTGTTTGTTTTTTTACCGATATTTACGTTGAAAAGGAAGACAATATTACGTAACTAATCTTTGATTCTATGAAACAATCGTTTATGATAGGAATTATATTCGACAGAGATGAATATTTGTAGCTATTTCAGAAATCTAAAGAGGGTATAAACAGGAGGTGCGCAGGCTGAAAATATCATACATTTTTGTGCGAATGTAATGTTTTGACTATCAATGTTATAGCTATCCCTCTTTTTTCTCTACGAGGAACGGGTCGAAACTCTACGGAGATCGGGTCGTTTCTCGTAGAGCATCGGGTCGATCTCCGTAGAGAAACGAGGTGAAGGTTTATAAAATAGACACTAAGTGCAGGGTATAAATAAAAATATCAGGTTTTATTGTAATGAAAAAAGCAATTAATTTAAAGCGAAAAACAAAGAAGTGTTTTACTGTTATGCGAAAGTGTACACTCTTGTGGTGCAATACTGTACATTCTTGTCGTACAAAAGTGTACAATGTAGTATGACAAGAATGTACACTTTTATAATTGCTGATTATCAAATAGATACCTCATGCGGGAAGCTTTGTTTAGCGATCTTGATCTTCATTCTTTACCATACCTTTATGCTTTTCCGGTAAAGCACTTTCTACGGCAGCATAGGCTTCTGCCATTGTCTCTTTAATGTTTTCTATCCCTTTACCTTTGGGCGGGATAGGATCATGAATTGTCAGGATCATGCGGTGAGGGTGAATCCATTTACCCGTACGGGGAAGAATTTCAAATGAGCCGTCTATGGTAACGGGAACCACTGCCAGTTGCAAATCGTCTGCCAACTGAAAAGCTCCTTTCTTGAAGTATCCCATATGCCCCGTGAATGAACGTGCCCCTTCGGGGAATACTACCAGTGACACACCGTCTTTTAATGAGTTTTTTGCTTGCTGGATGGTTTCAAGTACCTTTTTCGGTCCCGAACGGTCTACAAAAATATGCCCTGCGCTTTCGCACGCTTTACCTACGAAAGGAATCTTTCGCAGGCTCTTTTTCATCATCCACTTGAAGTTACGTCCCAGAAAACCATAGATGAGGAATATATCAAAAGATCCTTGATGGTTAGGCACAAATATATAAGACGTACGTTTATGTATCTTTTCACGTCCGTGTACTTTTACCGGAATCAGCAGGAACAGGCAGATGAGCTGTGACCATATCTTACCGGGATAATATCCCCAGAAATGTGCTCCACCCAGCAGAGAACCTACTGTTGTAATTATGGCTGTGAGAATGGTCAGCACTAATAGTATAGGTAATGCAATGCAAATCTGATAAATATAATACAGTATTTTCATAAGCGTTGGATTTTCGGAGGACAAAGATACAGAATCTCTTTCTATTGTAACGTCTTAAAATGAATAAAAAAACGGGTAATATCCGTAATGCTGGCAATAATACATACTATGATTGAATTTTATGTTTGGAATGTATGCTGATGATTAACTTTAAGAGGGAGGGTAGAATAAGAGCATCACTTTAGTGAATGAAGTTATTCACTCCGATCGTATTGAAAAGTTATTTTCCGTATAGTAGGCACTTCACTGGCACAAGAGAGCCTGAAAGATAAAAAGATATTGATCTGTAATGAGATTAATTCCCATTTTATTTGTTACTTTGGCGGTACTTATACAGTAAGTGCAGGAGCGGACGGAGGCCCGACAGTCATTTTTACTTGTCCGTTGTCTGCACCGGGTAATTGATTTATAATGTAGATATTTTGAATGATACGTATATTGCATACAGCCGACTGGCATTTGGGACAGACCTTTTTCGGTTACGACAGAGTGGAGGAGCATGTACATTTTCTCCAGTGGTTGGCTCGTGAGTTAAAAGAAAACAAGATTGATGTATTATTGGTTGCGGGAGATGTCTTTGATGTTTCCAATCCTTCCGCGGCATCCCAACGTATGTTTTATCATTTTATACGGCAGGTGACGGAAGAGAATCCGAAGTTGCAGTTGGTAGTTGTGGCAGGCAATCATGATTCTGCTGCACGTCTTGAAGCACCCGTACCTTTGTTGCAGGAGATGCGTACGGAGATCAGAGGTATTGTCCGGAAACATGAAGGAGAGATTGACTATGATCATTTGATTGTAGAGTTAAAGAATAGTGAAGGAGAAGTAGAAGCCCTCTGTCTGGCGGTTCCTTTTTTGCGGCAGGGGGATTATCCGGTTGTTGCAACAGATGGTAATCCGTATGCCGAAGGTGTGAAAGAACTTTATGTCCGGTTACAGGAACGGGCGCTTCAACGGCGTAAGGACGGACAGGCTCTTGTGGCAGTGGGACATTTGCAAGCCACAGGTTCAGAAATTGCCGAACGTGATTTCAGTGAACGAACCATTATCGGAGGGTTAGAGTGCGTCTCTCCGGATACTTTTACAGAGCAGATTGCTTATACGGCCTTAGGACATATACACAAGTCTCAGCGCGTGTCGGGCAGGGAGAATGTACGCTATGCCGGTAGTCCTTTGCCGATGTCTTTTGCAGAGAGGGAGTATCATCATGGAGTAGTGATAGTGACTCTTGCAGAAGGGTGGGCGGTAGAGATTGAGAAGCGGGAATATGTTCCGTTGGTAGGTCTTTTGAGTGTACCGCGAGGAAAGGCTGCTACTCCTGAAGAGGTTTTAGAGGAGCTTGCACATTTGCCGTTGGCTTCTGAAGAGGCAGAGGGAGAACAGACAGAGAGAAGTTTACATTTTCCTTATTTAGAAATAAAAGTCCTTTTGACAGAACCGGAACCAATGCTTCGTCAACGAATAGAAGAGGTTATTGCCGATAAGGCGGTTCGCCTGGCACGTATTGTATCTGTTTATCGGCAGGCAGAAGAGAATACTCTGGAAGAAGAGGTGTTAGCTGCCGGACTTCAGGAAATGAATCCGTTACAGATCGTGAAAGCGACTTTTGAAAATACATATCAATCTGAGATGCCGGAAGAACTGGAACGTTTGTTTCAGCAGGCGATGAGGGAGGCGGAATGAAAATACTAACAATACGACTTAAGAATCTGGCTTCTATCGAAGGGACTTTCGAGGTGGACTTCACTGTTGAACCTCTTCGGTCAGCTGGTATATTTGCAATTTCCGGTCCTACGGGAGCCGGGAAATCTACGATATTAGATGCTTTGTGTTTAGCTCTTTATGATAAGACACCCCGTTTCGCTGCTTCGGGAGAGAGCCTTTTTCTTTCGGATGTAGGAGAGAATCAGGTGAATCAGTCTGATGTAAAAAACATTCTTCGCCGTGGGACGGGAGAAGGATTTGCGGAGGTTGATTTCCTGGGGGCGACCGGACGGCGTTATCGTTCCCGTTGGTCTGTCCGGCGGGCACGCAGTAAGGCCACGGGTTCTTTACAACCTCAGACGCTTCAGGTTACCGATCTGGATAAGGAAGAGGATTTGCAGGGTACAAAGACTGAACTTCTGGCGCAACTGGTTTCTCTGGTCGGGCTTACCTACGAGCAGTTTACCCGTACGGTGTTGCTTGCCCAAAATGATTTTGCCACTTTTCTGAAATCCCGTGAATCCGCCAAAGCCGAATTGTTGGAGAAACTCACGGGTACTGAGATTTATTCCCGCATATCACGAGAGATATACACTCGTAGTAAAGCGGCTGATGAAACAATGAATCTTCTCAAAAACAGTATCAGCCTTATCGAACTTCTCCCGGAAGATGAATTACAAAATCTGCAAAAGGAGAAAGAACGATTGATTCAACTTCGCACAACAGGAACGAAGCGGCTTGCTGAGTTGAATGCACAATTCAATATCGTCCGTTCTCTTGGGGTGAAACAAGAGCAACTCACTAAAAAGCAGCAGGAAGAATTTGTGGAAACAGAAAAACTAAAGAAACTCCACGAAGATCTGCTTGCACAGACTGGATATCTTGCCCATTTTCGGGAACAGTGGGAAGCCCTGCAACCCGAATTACTGAAAGCACGTGAACTGGATGTTCGTCTGCAAAGTTTGCACACTGATTACAAGCAATCTCAACAAACTTTGCAACTCACACAGAAACAGGTTGCTGATCTTGAGAAAAGGCATCATGTCAGTAGAGAGGCACTGAGCGCTTCTTGTAGTGCCATCAATCGCCTTTTGAAGAGTGAGGATGCATTCAATCCGTCTCTGTCCACAGATCTGGATCGGATAGAGTATATTCTCGTCCGCGAAGAGCAACAATTAGCCCTTCTTCAAAAGGAAAATGACGACCGTGTTTCCCGGCTTAATGCTTTTGGTATCCAGTCTGTAGGTGAGGAACAGAATAAACTTTTGCAAGAACAATCCCGCTTGCAACATGCTTTACAAGCCAGTATATTGCTGAATCAGTTGGGTGAAAAACAGAAAGTAATATCTTCAGAGCTTGATACTTTAACTCAGCAATTGGTTGCTAAACAGGAGCAAACTGCCTCTTTGCAACGACTTTATGAGAATGCCCGTATGGCTATGGGGAAAGATGTAGTGGCTTTGCGTCATGATCTGCGAGAGGGTGAAGCTTGTCCTGTTTGCGGCAGCCTTTCACACCCTTACGGGCAAGACAGAGAAATGGCAGATACGCTTTACCACTCCATAGAAAAAGAATACCGTATAGCTGTCGATGCCCATAAACTGCTCAATGACCGTTGTATAGCCCTTCAGCGCGATGTTCGTAATATTATTGCCCAAGAGAAAACTCAGGAGGAGGTACTTGCTGCTTATTCTGAAACAGAACGTACTCCGGAACATTTTGATACTTGTCTGAAAACATTGCGACAACGCTTACAGGAATTGGAGGATAGAATAAATCAGTATCAGCAACTATATGCAGAATGGCAGCAAAAGGATGAAGGATTGAAGAAGTTGCGCCACCATTGTGAATCGCTCCGTGAGGGAATCACCCGGTCCCGGTTATTGATGCAGCAAGCTGCTGCTATAGCCGAACAATTGGCTATGGTACAACAAACGGAAACGACACAACGCACCCATTTTAAAACAGTCAGTGAGCAGTTGCAGCAGTTACAGCAACAGCGTGCCACCCTTCTGAAAGGAAAACCGGCGGATGAAGCAGAGGCCGTGGTACGCCGTAAAGAGAAGGAGCTGAATGATGCGTTGGAATCGGCCCGTAAATCGGTGGAGCAGGTGCAAACCAATCTCTCAGGTATACAGGGAGAGCTAAAACAACTGTCCCGGAATATTCTTGAACTGAGTGAGCAGCAAAAACAGATTGAGAATCCTGAAACATTGTCCGAAGCAATTGCTGCGTGCCAGTCTGCCAATCAGGAAACAGAGCGTCGGCTATCGACAGTAGAAGCCTGTTTGTTACAGCAAGAGCAAAACAAGAAAAAACTGAAAGAGATAGAAGCAGAATGGAAAGAAAAACAGGCCGTTGCCGAGCAATGGGGGAAACTGAATAAACTGATTGGTAGTGCTGACGGAACAAAGTTTAAAATAATTGCCCAGAGCTATACTCTCAACCTCTTGTTGCTTCATGCCAACAAACACTTATCTTATTTATCAAAGAGATATAAGCTCCAGCAAGTATCCGGAACACTGGCTTTACAAGTTATCGACTGCGATATGTGTGATGAAGTGCGTACAGTTTATTCTCTTTCCGGAGGTGAATCCTTTCTCATTTCTCTGGCATTGGCACTGGGGCTTTCATCCCTGTCGAGCAACAATCTGAAAGTGGAATCTCTTTTTATTGACGAAGGTTTCGGATCACTGGATGCCGATAGTTTACGCACTGCTATGGAAGCATTGGAACAGTTACAGATGCAGGGGCGAAAGATTGGAGTCATTTCGCATGTGCAGGAGATGAGCGAACGCATCTCCGTGCAGATACAACTACATAAATCGGTGAACGGGAAGAGTGAAATAGTGATTAGTTCAGTGTAATAACTGTTATTTCGGGCCATGCGCCGAAACGGAAAGGTAATCCGACAAATCCCAACCCTACGTTTACGTACAGGTTTCGTCCTTCTTCAGAATACATTCCGCTCCATTCCGGATAGACAAAAGAGGAAGGGGAGTGGTGTCCCAATGCCATTTGCATGGCATGTGTATGTCCTGCCAGCATCAGGTCTATTGGGGATTGAGGCAATACTTCCCGCCGCCAGTGTGTAGGGTTATGACTCAACAATAGCTGAAACATACCTTCGGTTCCCTGCATTGCCTTAGTCAGATCACCATGTTGTGAGAAGGGCGGTTCGCCTTCGTTTTCTACTCCAATCAGGGCGATACTGTCATTGCCCTGATGCAGGATAACATGTTCATTGTTCAACAATTTCCAACCCATTTCCGCCTCACGTTTTTTCAGATCGGCAAGATTCTCAACTTGCGCGCGTTGACTTTCCCATTTGTAGTACGGACCATAGTCGTGGTTTCCCAAGACAGAGTAGACACCATCTTTTGCATGTAGTCCGGATAGGATTTGTTGAAATCCGTCCAACTCTTTCGCCTGATTATTCACCAGGTCTCCGGTGAAAACAATCAAGTCCGGATGCTGGGCATTGACGAGATCAACCATACGTTGCAGTGCCCGTGCATTTCCTTCCCAGCTACCTATATGTATATCTGATAGTTGAACGATACGATATCCTTTGAAAGCTGGCGGCAGTTTAGAGGAGTAATAGGCAACCTCTTTCACTTCAAACTGAGTTTTACCAATCAGAGAACCGTACAGAATAACTCCTGCATTGATTACGGCGAGCACTAATCCGGCATATACAAACGGTGTTTTAGGCCAGTGCAACAGGTAATTGAATGGAAGCCCGATAACAGAACACAACATAAAGGTCAATTTGGGTAATGCGAACAGGAACAATACAACGGCAAACCAGCCGATCCCCCGCATGTGCTGACTTACGAAGTCTTCGGGAGTAAAGAATGTGAGGTAGATAAGTCCTGCTAACAGGAAGAAGGTGGGAGCCCAATAAAGCACTTTTAAGGCCGGATGTACCATTTGTCGTGCGATAAACATCTGGTAGATATAGATGTCCGGCAAAATAACGATTAGTGTTAGAAAAATAAAAATTCGTTGTAACATATGTATGATTATTGTTTTTGATATGAAAGTCTCCTCCGTTTTAATAAACAGAGAAGACTTTACTTTGTTAGAGAAAATAGAGAGTATGGTTTAAGTTAATTATTATCTTTCAATTCTTTTAACTCTCCGAGATTTTTCTTTATCTCGCGGAGCCGGTTCAGATTCTTACGATATATCCAAAGTGGGATGATGATACACACGGTCCATATAATGAAAAAGAAGATGATCATTCCGGTACCATGTTGCCACACCTCCCGATAAAAGAAAAAGAATACGGCCATAAATAAAATGAAACCTATTCCTATCATCCGTTCACGGATCACCCATCGGTGAATGCGGTTGAAGCGGGATATAACGGTCACAAGTGGTAATTCGTCAATCGAGGTGTTACTCAGATAGCGGGAACTAAACAAGTCCCATCCCAAAGCTGGCACCAATGCTATCAGGATAATCTGATAATAGATATCCGGGAATACCCCATCGTATATAAATGTAAACAGGAGTAATGCGATAATTGTCAGCGAAATAATACGTAGCCTTTTGTTAAGTCGACTCATTTCGTTGATGTTTTTCGTAGCATGATTAATGAGCTGGGATATTTCTTCATCTTTGACTAGTTTCTTATCTTTCAGATGTTCATCCAGTGCGTTCCATGATTTTTTAAGTTCATCCAGTTCCATATCTTATTCCTCCTTCTTCATTTTCTTAAGTTTGTCTTTAATTCGGCTCAGTTTGGTTGCAACATTTGTTACCGTGAGCCCAGTGATTTCGGCCATTTCTTCATAGCTTTTTTCTTCGAGATAAAGCAGTATGATAGACTTGTCGAGTTGCCCCAGTTGGTTTATCATCCGGTACAATTGCCTTAGCATTTCCTGGAGTGGGTCATTATCTTCGGTCATCCAGTCGGCTTCACGGCTCAGCGTTACAAACTCCGGTACATTTTTTTCTTTGCGGATAAAGCTGATACAAGTATTTAGTGCAATGCGGTATATCCAAGTTGATATTTTGCATTCCCTCCGAAATTTTGGATAAGCTCTCCAAAGATTGAGCACCACATCCTGGTAAAGGTCATTGAGTGTAGCATTGGGGGTAGTATAAAGGTAACATACCTTATATATGACCCGCTCATACTCCCGGATGACCGATAGGAATTCCTGTTCTACACTTTCATTGACTTGCGTGGCTTTTGAATCCATTGGCTTTTTCTCGATTGCTTTTTAGATTGTTAGTCGTTGGGGGATAAGAAAAATCACAGTGAGACATGCAAAGATAGGAAGTATTTTGTATTCATACCCATTCGGGTATTGCTTTTATGTTTGCAATCTCATTTCGGGATTCCGGGTGCTTAAATTATTTCTGCAATTTAACCACTATTATTGACTATATGAACACCGTATTTTGCTGTTTGGGACTGAATGTCAAAATATGCGTTTTTATGGATGCCGGAATATCTGTATTTTTACAGGTTCATTTTTGTTCCAGAATTTGCTTGTAATCTGTGGAATATATTAAAAAATAAATATTAACAGGATGTTAGAAAAGCATCACAAACATGTATCTTATGAAAAGAAGAACTACTTTATTATTGGTCATCTTTCTGATGATTGTAGGATCTAAAGGAATAGCCCAGAATTTTAATACGGCTATTTGTGGTAATACGGGTTTTCCCGTAGCCTTTGAGCAATCTCCGGATTATCCATGGGTGGTAAGTGAAGGATGTGTATCCAGTTCTAATATTGTAGGATTGAAGACTTCCTGGTTTAGCACTACTGTAGATATTGTGGAAGCAAGTGGTAGTGTGAAGTTTGATTATAAAGTTGATAGTGAAGGTTATGGAGAGAAATTCTATTTTTCAATAGATGATCAGGATATTATCAACGTAGGGAGGATGGACTGGACTACCGTTTCTTATGAACTTCCGAAAGGTAAACATACTCTGAAGTGGACTTATGTTTTGAGTGGAGGCTTTCTAGGAGGATTTTATGCTTATATAAAGAGTATGTCAATTCAGGGAATAAATATTGAAAAACCTGTTTTTTCAATATCCGGTTCAGTGATTGATTATAAAAATAAAGTATCTGATAGTAAAACAACAGAATCTCTTGAAATCACAAATTTGGGGAATCAAGATCTGGTTATTGAGAAGGTTTCTGGTTTGTCTACACCGTTTGAGGTGGTAAGTTATCCTACAGCTGCTATAGCCAAAGGGACAAAGGCTTCCATAGAGGTACAATATTCTCCTACGGAAGAGGGGTATTGGAAACAGGATCTTGTAATCGTAAGTAATGCCGGAACGCATGTTGTTTCTGTAAAGGCGCTTTGTTCTAAAAGTTATACAGTAGAGGTGCCTGTAGCTGGTCAGCTTAGCTCTTTAGTACAAGATGCAAACAGTGATAGCATAACAATTATGGGTTATTTGAATGAGTCCGACTTCCGGTTTATGAAAAATAATATGCCTAATCTGAAATATTTGAATTTATCTGCAACATCCATTACAGGAAATCGTATTCCTAATTATGCGCTTCAGAGCAAGAAGACTTTGTGTGAGGTGGTTCTTCCTTACACTTTGAAAGTTGTAGGTTATCAGGCTTTTGATCAATGTAGTGCTTTGCAAAGAATTGTATTTTCGGAAGGACTGGAGCAAATAGAACAGGGAGGATTCTCCAAATGTAACATTTCGGGTGAGTTGGTTTTGCCGGATTCACTTGTAGTATTAGGACCGGCTGCTTTTGATGAAAGTCCACTTACTAAAATTGTTTTCCCAAACCGATTGAAAGAAATAGGTGACGTGGCTTTTCGTAGTTGTACTAATCTTCAAGACGTTACTCTTCCGAAAAATTTGGAACGGATTGGATCGTCTGCTTTTTCAGATTGTTTCCGGTTGCACAAAGTTACTTTAAAAGGAATTGTTCCGCCCACTCTTTCTGGAGACTCTTTCAATTATACGAAAGTCTTTTTTGTACCTCAAGGTGCTGGCGCGGCTTATTCCAGTGCTGCATACTGGAAGAGTTTGGTGATAATTGATGGCGATACTCCTGTGAAAGTAGAGGTGACTTTGGCAGCAGCAGGAACATTGGGTGAAGAGATTCTTAAGCAACTTGATTATGTAAATAAGGTAAACGAACTGGTTATTACAGGTCCGTTAAATGGCGATGATTACTATCAGATACAAAACAGAATGCCCAATTTGATCTCTATTGACATGACAAATGTTGCTATGGAGTCATTGCCGGATCATTTCTTTTCCCAGCGGTCGGCTTTGTTGGAAATAAAGTTACCAAAGACGTTAAAGAGTATCGGAACTTCTGCTTTCCAGTATTGTTACGGACTGACCTCAATGGTATTGCCAGAAGGGTTGACGACAATCAATCCGACTGCTTTTTATTATTGCAGAGACTTAAAAACAATCAATTTACCGGCTTCATTGACAGCTTTAGGGAGAGAATGCTTTTATGAATGTACTTCATTGCAATCTATTACCATTCCTAAGAAGGTGACTGTTGTTGAAGATTATACATTCCATGGTTGTACTTCCCTATCTGAAATGAAACTACCTGTCGGTTTGAAAGAGATAAAAGGTAATGCTTTTGCTAACTGCCGTGCTTTGACTTCCATTGAATTGCCGGATGCATTAACCTTCTTAAGAAGTCAGGCTTTCCGTGAATGTACCGGGTTGACGGAGATTACTCTGCCTGCATCCTTGCAATACTGTGATTATCCTTTTTATAATTGTAGTAATATCAAGCGAATTAATTGTTATGCTTCCGTACCTCCTACATTGGAAGGTAATCGTGATATACTTTATAATGTTGATAAATCGACTTGTGAGTTATTGGTCCCTTTCTGGTCAGTGAATAACTATAAACTAACTCCTGGATGGGATGCATTTCCTGTCATTAATCCTTCCGAGTCTGAAACAGATAGGATCAATATCAGGGGGAAACTTACGCTTGCCGAAGGGATTCGTCCTACTTTGCAGCCCAGTGTTTCTGTCTTTGATAATGGTCACTTTGCAGTAAAAGGTACCGATGCATTTTCGATGAAGAAATATACTCAAAGCCATGTACTTGCAATGTATGCCAATAGCAGTAATTATGACCGTTCACAGTATACCAGTTTGATTAGTGAATCGACAGCTATGAGGGCAGATAGCGTAATTTATACGATGAGTGCGTGGGGAGAAGTCTGGATGTATCTGTCCTTCCCGTTTGATGTGAAAGTATCAGACATTGAAGTCAGTGACGGAGGCTTGTATGCTATCCGCAAATATGATGGTGCCACACGTGCACAAGGAGGAACGAATAATTGGAAGGATATGACCGATGACAGCATACTCCATGCTGGAGAAGGGTATATTATCCAGTTCAATAAAAACGTGAACCGTTTTGCTTTGAAGGCTATCAACAATGATAATAAGAACAGATTATTCTCAGGTAATGCTTTAAGCCGGGAACTGGGCGAATACATCTCTGAGTTTGCGCACAACCGTAGTTGGAATTTCGTAGGTAATCCGTATCCTTGTTATTTTGACATTCGTTATATGAACTATACGGCACCTGTTACGGTATGGAATGGAAGAGGATATATGGCAATATCACCGGAAGATGATAACTATATATTGAAACCGATGCAGGCGTTTTTTGTACAAAAACCGGTTGGCATGGACGCCATTACATTTTTGCCGGAGGGCAGACAGATGGATACTTCCATACGTGCCCGGATGGCAGTTCGTACAGCTGCTGTAGAAAGTAACCGAACGATTTATAATCTGGCTCTCGCTAGTAGTGAGTATACTGATAATACCCGTATCGTTGTGAATCCCGCTATGTCAATGGGTTATGATATGGCTCGCGATGCTGCTAAGTTTATGAGCGATGATAAGGAAGTTCCCCAGCTATTTAGTTTGGATGCTTCGTCCATGCGTTATGCCATCAATGAGCGTCCGGTAGGAACCGGGATTATACCTTTGGGAGTATATATTGGAAAAGCGGGTAGTTATACTTTCTCTTTGGGAGAGAATATGGAACAATGTGGAGAAGTTCTGTTGATTGATAAGCAAGCTAAACAGGAAGTGCGGCTTAAACGCGAAAATTATACGTTTGTTGCTGATGCCGGTACATACGACAGTCGTTTTGAAATACGTCTTGATGTTACTTCTACAGGTGTAGAGACTGGGGAAATGATATCAGCAACAACAGTGAAAGGCGGTAATCAGCAAATTGAAATAACAACGGAAAAAGGAAACCTGATTACGGTCTATGGTACTACCGGACAAAAACAAACCAAACTGATTGCTACAGAATCATCTGTTACTATTCCGTCCGTTCCGGGATTCTATGTCGTAATGGTGAACGGTGAATCATTCAAAACAGTAGTGACCAAATAAACGGGGTAGGAGAGTATAACATGAAATATATAGTTAGTCTATTCATCATTCTATGGAGTATGGCGGCTTGGGGACAAGGAGGAGAGTTCAACCCTTCTAATCCTGCAGAGCCGGGACAAATGTACTTCTTGACGGTCAATGTCACTCCTGAAGGAGCAGGCAGTGTTTCTCCTGGGGGGAAAAACCAGTATGCTTTGGGGCAGAGGATAGACCTTTGGGCCTCTGCTGCAACAAACTACCGTTTTGTAGGTTGGCGACAGGGCGCTGCTCCGGTTTCTGATTTAGCTTCTTTCAGCTATACCATTCCGGCAGCTCATACCACCTTGACAGCTGTTTTTGAATACGCGCCCGGTAATCCGGAGGAACCTTCTCCCGTACCTTTACAGCATAGCCTTTTCCTGTCGGCATCTCCTGCCGAAGGAGGGTGGTTCAATGTAGGTTCGGGGAGTATATTTAAAGAAGGAGATGTGATCGGCTTGCAAGCTTATCTCAATAGCGGGTATGAGTTCGCAGGATGGAAACGGGGAGATGAAATCGTGTCTGCCAATCCTTCTTATTCCGTTACGATGGGTACGGAAGATATTTCTTTGGTCGGCTTGTTCCGTTTCAATCCGGGCAGTCCATCCAATCCGGGGGCCAACCATTGGGATGCTGCGTCGGGTGAAGTGATTGTAGATGACTTTGTTGCAGGGAATTTGATGGGAGCAATCGATGACGTGATTGGTGGATCGGGTAATCGGAGTAAGGTCGTGGCGATAACCGTTGCCGATGCTGTCAGTTCCGGAGATTTAGGTGTTGCCCGTTATTGTTCGGCATGCATGTCGCTCGATTTAAAGCGTATATCAGGTATCTCTTCTCTGTCGAGTTATGCTTTTGACGGGTCGCAATTGCAGAAGATAAGCCTCTCGGCTGAAATAACTTCCATCGGTGCTTATGCGTTCAGAAACTGTACCAATCTGTCAGAGATAAATTGCTACTCGATGGTTCCTCCTGTATTGGAACAAAATGTATTCGAGGGTACAGGAGAGAATGTAGCGCTGCGGGTACCGCAAGCTGCCATTCCTCAGTATAGTGCCGCGGCACAGTGGAACCAACTGACGATTCTTCCTTTGATGGAGGAAATAGGGGCTTTGTCCGTAACTCTGCCGGAAACGGCTTCCGATGGACGCTATAAGAACATGACCCTGGAACTTGTGAATACAAAGAGTGCACAGAAACTGCGCTTTGTGATTACCGACAAATTGACGTATGTCTTTGGTGGATTGATTGTCGGAGATGTTTATAATTTGTATTTGAAGAACACAGGTGGTGTGATTTTGGGTGAGGTCAGGGAACTTGCAGTGACGGAGGAAGGCACGGATGCTGTATTCGACTCTATATTGTCCCTCTATGACTTGAACCTGAAGGTTGTTACGGAAAGGGAAGAGGATGTTTCCAACCGGGTAGTAGTTAAATGGTATGATGCCGATAATAAATACCTTTCTCAAGGCAATGATCTGAAACAGCAACTTGCGAATGACAAGGTGCGCTATGCCATTGAGTTGGATCGTGTGCTTGGCAGTAAATATATGCTTCCCGAAGTCAGAGAGTATACGGTGTCTAAGGAGAGTAATGCGTTAGTTTATGCTTTGCAGCCGATTGATTCTTTAGATATCAGCGGAGTCGTGAAGGGGGAAGACGGGAGGTTAATCTCCGGCGCCGTTGTGTCCGTTTCGCAACTGTTGAACGGTAAGTATTCCAGGTCGGTAATAGGTAAGACCGATAAAAACGGTAAGTACCGGCTAAATGTATACAACGATGCCAGCACGATCACTTTCTCTGCCAACGGGTACATTAACCAAACCCTTTCCTGCCCGAACTTCAATGCCGGCGGGGACTTGGAAACCGTGCAATTGCCTGTCATTTCAGGAGCAACGATCACTATCGGCTTTACGTATACTCCCAGTGTCTCGACGGGAGAAACGCCTCAAATCCAGACGGGATATTCAAACTATCAGAATGTAGCCTATACCTTATATAATAGGACGAAGGCAAAGGAGGTGAAAGACTTCTCCGTGCAATACCCTTCCATTGTCTTGATGGAGCCTACGGATATTGGCGATGAGATACGGATCATCGCCACCAGCAGGGTGAATGAGTTTGAGCCGGTGGAATGTACTGTTACGATCGATGCCGGGAATGAAGCAACTGCCCGATTGGATATTGTTCAGTTGGGATCTGTTAAGTTGAATTATACCGATAGCGAGAATACGACGAATGTAGCCATATTGTATGATTCAAAAGGCCAGCGTCTGAAATCATACAGTTACGATAAGGAGCATTCCGTAGTATTTGCCGGATTGCAGGATGGGACGTATACATTGGTGTCGATGGCCTATAGCCGTTTGCTTAATTCTATATTGAACCTGTCCGGATTGCCAGCTGCCGGTTTAACGGAGGGCACGGACTATGTAAAGTCAACAGTCCATGTTGCCAGTGGAAAGATAGAAGGAGTTGTTTTGCCGGCAATACCCAAGATTGACCTTACTAAGTTCTCGTATACGAACAGCGATTCTTATATCCGTACGAATAAGGCTACGATTGTGGCGGGCAATTATCTGACGGTGCGCAGCCAGGTGGGCTTCAAGGAAGACTATGTCGGGCAGGTGGATAATATTAAGCTGGTAGTAGAACTGCCTGCTAGTTGCTCCTTCGTCAACAATTCTATCATGATAGGCAATAAGGTTGTCAGTGAATATACCATCGACGGGACGAGCCTGTCTATCCCTTTGGCCGATTGCAGCGAGCAAGTACGTTTCTGTATTATTCCGACGAAAGGGGAAACGATCACTCCCAACGGCTTTGTGGAGTTTGATTATAATGGCGAGACCCTGAAACAGCCGTTTGGCGTGGCAAACTGCCTGGTGAGGGACTTGAGCATCATAGTGCCCGGTACCGTTGCAAAGACAAAGTTGCCGATCAGTGGTGTTGCACCGGGATCTTCAACCGTCAAGGTATATGATAATGATGTGCTTATCGGTCAGACTACCGCATTGGCAAATGGTACTTGGGTGGTGCAAGGCGAACTTTATAATGCCTACAATCTTTCCAAACATACCATCTATGCTTTGGTCGAGACTCCTCAGAATGCTTCTATAAAGACCGAATCTAAGGTGGTGACTTATAATAGGAGCGCCATCGAAGTGCAGACGGTCACTATGATCAATACGGCCCATCCTTCCTCTTCTTTGGATCTTTGTGAGTACATCGTAGAATTCGACTTCCAGAATCCCAAGTCGGAAATGCCGGTTTATTGGTATTGGCCCAGCTATCCGGACTTTACATTTAAGATTGATTTCACAAACAATAGTCCGCAGTTCGTGTCGGATGTTACTTTGTATGTCACTACTTCGTCCGGTTCCATCGTTCCTGTTCCGGCGTCTTATGACAAAGAGAAAGACATCTGGCTTGCCACCCGGAAGTTCTATTCGGAAGCTCTGCCCACAAACCTGAGTGTGGACTATAAGGCAGAGACGAAGATGGAGCTGGATCATGAGCACTTAATGGAAGTACGGACAGAGTATGAAGAAACATCCAGGCAGTTTCAAGAGCAGATTCAATTGATGGATTCGATATTCAGTTTGGGCTATGAGTCGATGAAGCAGGATTCTTTATTGTTGGCTTTGGGCATAGAGACGAATGAGGATGTAGCTTTTGATGAAGTAGCCTATCAGAAGTACCTGGATGGGTTGACAGACGAGGAACTGAACGCCCTTATAGAGGAAAATCCGATAGACGGCTCGGAGGTTTTGGATTCATTGAAGAACGAGATGCAGCGGTTGGAAGGAATCTTCACCTCCGAAAAGTACTTTGAATTTAAGGATCCGGAAGGAGCGGTAACGATGACGTCCAAGACCTGTGAGGGGTTGTCCGATTCCTTGCTGATTGAAAGAGGATATACCCAGTGCCTTACTACCGAAGGGACGTATGTCTATATGCTGACTGTGGACGGGCAGACTCATTATGTAGATATGAGTCAGGATCTGTTCATATCTATCGTTTTTCCTCCAAGTGTGAATATGGGGTTACGAACCTATTCTGCGACAGAAGAAGGGATAAGGCTGTTTAATGAGGCGGTTGATAAGATAAGAAGCGTGTACGGCCCGATTTCGTCAGCTTATATGGGCTTAAAAACGGAGATCATGAAGCTGGTGAGCAAGCTTGATGTCCAGTGTACGATAGCAAAAGAACATTGTTTCTTGAAGAATAAGGCTTATGTGGCAAAGCAAAACGAGTTGAGTCGCGTAGTGGCTAAGTTGGAGGCGATGGATCCTTCTGATATGAACTACGGGCTGACCAAGCTGCGTATGGAAGTTTGCCAGCAAGAGGTCAAAAACGCCAAAGGGGTACTCGATATTGCTAAAAGAAACAGAACCTTGACTACCCTTGGCCTGAAAACAGCAAAAACACTGGGACCTATGCTGGAAGAAGCATGTCCGCTGATGGATTATGCCGATAAGGTGACGCAGGGGGTTGCATTGGTTTACAGGTTCATGAGGTTGTACCAATCTATCCCGACTACTTGCGAAGATGACGCTAAACGGGCTGAAGCATGCCGTGGACTGGCTATCTCAGGAGGTGCGTATGTGAGTGGATTGTATGCAGTGAAACTGGGAACGGAGGCTTTAATGGATATTGCTACTGCCGGACAGGTGGTTGCTTCTCCGGCAACAGGAGGAACTTCACTGGGCACTGCTTTTGCTACCGTATTGGCGAAAATAGTTGCCGGGTTGGCAATGGATGTGGCTTTTAATTGGGAAGTAGATCGGCGGGTTGCTCAGATTGAAAAGGCCATAGATAGTCTTGATTGTAATAAAGACGATGATGGCGATGATGACAACCCCGGTGGTGGCGATAATCCCGGTGGTGGTGATAACCCTGGTGGCGGTGATAACCCCGGTGGTGGTGACAATCCCGGCAGCGGTGACAATCCCGGTGGTGGCAGTGATCATCCGGGTGATAGCGACCATCCCGGTGGTGATAATCCTTCTTCCGGTAGCGGTACCGATCCGAATGGAGGCAGCGGTTCCACTTCGGGTGGCACCGGCAATGGCGGTGGCAAAAGCGGACAGTCCGGTTCGGGTGATTCCAAACATGTGCTCGATCCTTCCGGTTATGTTTACGAAGCTGTTCCGTCCAATCGCCTTCAGGGAGTGACTACTACTGTCTATCAGAAGATTTACGAGGAAGATATGTATGGCGACCTGCACGAGAAGATCGAATTGTGGAATGCGAAAGACTATGCACAGGAGAACCCGTTGACTACCGATGAGAACGGTATGTATGCTTGGGATGTACCCGTCGGTCAGTGGCAAGTGAAGTACGAAAAAGAGGGTTATCAGACCGCTTATAGCGAATGGCTGCCCGTGCCTCCTCCTCAGCTTGATGTAAATATTGGCTTGGTGCAGAATGCACAACCGTATGTGGCGGCAGTGCATGGTTATGAAATCGGTATCGAAATAGAGTTCAGCAAGTTTATGCAACCCGCTACTGTGACTGCCGAACAGATTCTCGTTACCCGGAACGGAGTTGCCGAAAATGGTGAAGTGCAGCTGTTGAATACAGAACCTGATCCTTTGAAAGGAAACGAGGCGTTTGTCTCCAAAGTCCGGTTCATGCCCGAACAGCCTTTTGCCATTACCGATAAGGTAATCCTTACCGTTAGCCGTCGGGCGAAAAGCTATGCCGGCATTAACATGGAGAATGATTATAATCAGGAGGTGACGATAGAGAAGGAGGCGAAGTCGATTGTAACTGCTCCGAGTCTGGAAGTGGTTTATAATCGGGTGGCTGAGGTCACTGTAGCCGTTGAACCGGTAGAGGCAGCGGCGAATAAGAAGATTACTGCACTTTCAGCTTCTCCTTCCATTGCTACTTTTGCCACTTCGGAGGCCGTGCTCGATGAAAATGGAGAAGCTACCTTTACGGTACGTGGTGAATTGCTTGGAAGCACAGTTTTGCAATTTGCCGTAGAGGGCATGGATTTGAGAACGGAAGTCAAAGTGAAGGTGGTAGAGAAAGGTGAAGGCGAAGTAATCCGCAGCTATCATCTGGCTATGGGATGGAATTGGATTTCTGCCAACGTAGCCGATCAGAGACTGGACGATGTAGTTGCTCTGCTGGAACCCATAAAGGAATCTGTGGTGGCTATCAAGGGGCAAAGCGGCGAATTGACAAAGGACGACCAAGGTAATTGGCAGGGCGATCTTAGTCTGTTGCATCCTACGCGGTCATACAAAATAGAGATGTTGCAAGACGACGATCTGGAACTGAAAGGGAAACCGGTTTTACCTGCCGATGCCACTATCACTTTGAACAAGGGTTGGAACTGGATTGGTTATATCTCTGCCGAAGAGGTTTCGGTAGAGTCAGTCCTGCAAAACCTGACTGCCGAAGAGAATGATGTAATCAAAGGGCTTGATTGTTTTGCTGTGTACAACGGCACTACGTGGGCTGGAAGCCTGACGCATCTGGTTCCAAAGGAAGGATATATGTATTATTCTCAGTCAGTGAAGTCGTTTAACTATGTAGAGCCTGAAACGGAGGATGTAACACCGGACGCTTTTTCACTGCAATGGAAATACGATGCTCGTCAATATGCGGATAATATGACTGTATTGGCACGTTTGTATAATGGCGAACAGCAGGTAGAGGCTGATAAATATCTGATAGGAGCATTTTCCGGAAATGAATGCCGGGGTGTTGCTGTAGAAAAAGAGGGTCATATTTTCCTGACTGTTCACGGAGAACAAACTGGTGAGCAGATCAGTTTACGTGCATTTGATGTGGTTTCCGGAAAGGAATATATGATAAAAGAAGAGTTAGACTTCAGTAGCGATGTGATGAAAGGCAGTTATGCTTCTCCTGAGAGTCTGCATCTTGGAGATCCTACGGGCATTCATAATATCGGCACAGGAATGTTTATCTACCCGAATCCGGTTCGTGACCGGTTGTATGTTCGCGGAGAGGTTGACAATATAGAAGATATCCGCGTTGTTAGTACAGCAGGACAAACATGTATTGTTACAGACAGACTTTCGGCTGAAGAGGGGATTGATGTTTCTTCATTATCAAAAGGAATCTATTTTATTGTAGTGAAATCGGTAACCGATGAGATTCGGCAGAAATTTATTAAGATAGAATAGTTTGATATAATTCTGTTGTATAGTTATATAGATAAAGGCTTTATTTGTCAGACGATGATAAATAAAGCCTTTTATATTTTGATGACAAACTTAGTATTTTAACAGTGACTTAAAATGCATATTAACAGTGCGTTAAATACGTACTTTTGTGGTGTAAAAGTACGTACTTTCTTATGGCTTGATTATCAGCCTTATTCAATTAATCCTGTAAATTTGCTGCCAGGAACTTTCGCATTTCTTCTACTGATTTTCCCCGGCGAGTTGCGTAATTCAGTAACTGGTCTTCTCCGATTTTGCCAACAGAGAAGTATTCGGAAGCAGGATGTGCAAACATCAAACCACAGACAGAGGCATGCGGATACATGGCCCCGTTTTCTGTAAGTGATATACCGATTTGCCTCATATCTAAAAGCTCGTTGAGCAGAAAGTTTATTGACTGATCGGGGAGGGAAGGGTAACCTACAGCCGGGCGAATGCCTTGATACTTTTCTACGAGCAATTCGGGGATGGTCAGATTCTCTTCTTTGGCATATCCCCAGGCTTCTTTGCGCACATATTCGTGCATCTTTTCTGTTGCAGCTTCTGCAAGGCGGTCGGAGAGGGTTTGTACAAGGAGGTGTTTATATGGATCTTTTTCATAAAGCCCTTCCATATCTGCATCGATTGTGGAGGCAAAAGCACCCACAGTGTCGGTTATGCCAGATGACAAGGGGCGGACAAAGTCACTCAGGCAAAGGAATGGACCTCCTTCGCGTTTTTTAGCTTGCTGGCGAAGCAGGGGAAAAGTAATGCCGTCCAGTATCAGGTTGTCATCCTGTGAATTTGCCTGGCAGAGCTTAAAGATTGTTTTTACTTCAAAATCTTCGTCCAGTAAGTTCAGCATCCGATTGGCTTCTTTGAAGAGTTGCATAGCTTCCGATGCCTTCGGGCGTTCTTCTTCCGGAAATGATGTTAGCCAGGAAGCACGGCAAACGTCGCACCCATGTATATCGGCTATCGCAGCAAAACGGGGTTGAAAGCCCCATGCATGAAAGAAGTAGATCCAATTGATATAGGGACTGACTTCGTGAATTTTATATGATACTATTGTTGACAAGTTTTTAATAATAAATGGTCGGTGAATAGTGATTAGTGAGTAGTGATAAGTGATTAGTACCATGCGGATCACAGCACAGCTACTGATCACTAATCACTAACCGTTTATCACTAATTTCTAAATCTTAATTCCTGTCCACGATAATTTTCGTCTACCGCTCCATCGGAATATAACAAATGTCCGTTGGCAAAAGTTTTTTCAACCTTCCAGCGGAAAGTATGTCCCTCTAACGGACTCCATTGGCATTTGCTAAGAATACACTCTTTATTTACAGTCCATTCGCTATTGGGGCGAACGAGTACCAAGTCGGCCTGATTGCCTGTCCGTATGTAGCCACGATTATGTATCTCGTATATTTCGGCAGGGGCATGGCACATTTTTTCTACTACCTTTTCAAGGGTAAATATGCCTTCATCTACCAGTTCTAACATACTTACAAGGGAGAATTGTATCATAGGCATGCCGGATGCTGCTTTTAAGGCACCTCCTTCTTTATCGGAGATCAGATGAGGAGCGTGGTCAGTGGCAATTGAATCAATAAGTCCGGAGTTTACAGCATCGCGCAGCGCATTTCGCTCTTTCTTTTTGATAGCAGGATTACACTTGATACGTGTGCCCAGTTCCTGATAGTCACTGGAAGCAAATAGCAGATGGGCAACGCATGCTTCGGCCGTTATTCGTTTCTCTGATAATGGAATGTTCTCGAACAGTTGCAACTCTTTAGAAGTAGAGATGTGCAGTATATGCAGACGGGCATCGGCTATACGCGCCAGTCGAACAGCAAGCTCGGAAGACTGATAACAGGCTTCCGACGAACGGATATTGGGATGATACTTTAGCGGTACATCGCCATCTGCTCCGTATTTTTCCAGATATTTGACTGTATTGTCTTTGATGATAGATTGATCTTCACAGTGGGTGGCAATCAGCAGATCGGTTCCGTTGAATATATTCAGCAGGCTGGCCATCTTGTCCACCAGCATATTGCCGGTACTCGAACCCATGAATAACTTGACACCGCATACACGGTGCTTGTCCAGTTGTTCGAGCAGAGGATAGTTGTTGTTGGTAGCGCCAAAATAACAGGAGTAGTTTACAGAACACTTTTCAGCCAGATGGTCGAGTTTGGCGTTCAGGGCGTCCAATGTTGTTGTTTGCGGACTGGTATTAGGCATATCCATGATAGATGTTACTCCGCCGGCTGCTGCTGCCCGGCTTTCGGTGATGATATCTGCTTTGTGAGTTAATCCCGGATCACGGAAATGAACATGACCGTCGATAACTCCGGGCAGTAGATAGCATCCTGTTGCATCGATTGTTTCGTCACAAGGAATGGAAGGCTCTTGATTTTCAACCAATATTTCCGCTATCTTTTCTCCTTCTATAATCACCGAAGCGGGTACTTGAAGCCCTTCGTTTACAATGATTGCATTCTTTATAAGTGTTCTTTTCATCTGAAATCTACAATTTTAAATTACCCATAAGACTTTGTCGTTCACGGTTTGTTGTTTCCCACTTTTTGGGGATACTTATGAAACCAACTGTTTAGTTTCAGCTTGATTACTCCAAATACAGCTTCGCCAAAAATACTACCGTTCATTTTGGAGGTACCTAACTCCCGGTTGATAAAGATGACGGGTACTTCGATTATTTTGAATCCGCATTTATAAGCCGTGAACTTCATTTCTATCTGAAAGGCATATCCTTTAAAGCGGATATTGTCCAGGTCTATGGTTTGGAGTACACAGCGTCGGTAACATTTGAACCCGGCAGTGGTATCGTGTACCGGTATTCCGGTTATGAACCGGACATATTTGGATGCGAAGTATGACATAAGGACACGTCCCATAGGCCAGTTTACTACATTTACTCCACTGACATAACGCGAACCGATTGCCACATCGCCTCCTTCTTCTGCACAGGCTTTATACAAGCGGGGCAGATCTTGCGGATTGTGACTAAAGTCGGCATCCATCTCGAAGATATATTCATAATGGTGGGCAAGCGCCCATTTGAAACCTGCAATATAAGCAGTTCCCAATCCGAGTTTACCTTTGCGCTCCAACATGAACAGACGTTCGGGGAACTCCTCTTGCAGTTTTTTCACGATGGCGGCTGTTCCATCCGGTGAACCGTCTTCGATGACGAGAATATGGAACTCCTTTTCCAGCCCGAAAACAGCACGGATAATATTCTCTATATTTTCCCGCTCGTTGTAGGTTGGTATGATAACAATGCTGTCCGATGGTGTGTGCATAATCGTATCTGTATTTGCAGACAAATGTAACGCTTTTCCGTTACTTACCGAAAATAGTGTATCAAAACTAAGGATAATTTAGTACTTTTGCGAGGATTTTCACCACAGAGAGCACAATTATCTTACAAGGGTTCTATTTTTTCTTAAAACTCAGTGGGACTCTTTGGCTCCTTTGGCGAGTTAAAAACAGGAACAATGACTATCACCGAACTGCAACAACAATACGCCTTTCATCCCAACGTGACTGTTATGTGTCAATTGCTGAAAGACGTTTCTGTAAATCACATTTTTTGTGGAGGATTGTGCGCTTCTTCTGCTTCGCTTTTTTCGTCAGCGTTGGTACAGAAAAGCCCGTCTCCTTTTGTGTTTATTTTGGGCGATCTGGAGGAAGCCGGTTATTTTTATCATGACTTGACACAGGTGTTGGGAGGAGAGCAGGTGCTTTTTTTCCCTTCTTCTTTTCGCCGTGCCATCAAGTATGGTCAGAAGGATGCAGCCAATGAGATATTACGTACCGAGGTGCTCAGCCGTTTGCAGAAAGGAGAAAAGGGTTTGTGCATTGTTACCTATCCCGATGCATTGGCGGAGAAAGTCGTTTCGCAGGAAGAACTGGACGATAAGACTCTTAAGCTGAACGTAGGTGAACATGTTGATTCCGGTTTTATTACGGAGGTATTGCATAGCTACGGTTTCGAATACGTAGATTATGTTTATGAACCGGGACAATATGCTGTACGCGGTAGTATCATTGATGTTTTTTCTTTTGCATCGGAGTATCCTTATCGTGTCGATTTCTTTGGAGACGAAGTAGAGAGTATCCGTACATTTGAGGTTGATACACAGCTGTCGCGCGAGAAGAAAAATAGCATTGTTATCGTTCCGGATCTGGCGCTGGCAGGGGCAATGTCTTCTTCATTCCTTGATTTTATCCCGAAAGATACGATATTGGCCATGCGTGATTTCCTTTGGTTGCGTGAACGTATTCAGACCGTTCATGATGAGGCATTGACTCCGCAGGCACTTGCAGTACAGGAAGCCGAAGATAATGGGGGGATTAAGCTTGAAGGGGCATTAATTGATGGTGCCAAATTTACCGTTCGCGCTCTTGATTTCCGAAGGATGGAGTTTGGCAACAAGCCTACCGGAACACCGGATGCTACGATTGAGTTTGAGACAACGGCACAACCTATTTTTCATAAGAATTTCGATCTGGTAGCTGCTTCTTTCAGAGAATATCGTGAGAAGGGCTATTCACTTTATATCTGTAGTGACAGCAGAAAACAGACTGAACGTATACGGGCTATTTTTGAAGACAGAGGTGACGAGATACCTTTTATTGCAGTAGAGCGTACTCTGCATGAAGGTTTTGCCGATGATGCCTTGCGTCTGTGTATCTTTACAGATCATCAGTTGTTCGACCGTTTTCATAAATACAACCTTAAAAGTGATAAAGCCCGTTCGGGAAAAGTAGCTCTTTCGCTCAAAGAGCTTAACCTGTTTACCCCTGGTGACTATGTGGTGCATACCGATCACGGCGTGGGGCGTTTTTCAGGATTGGTACGTATCCCTAACGGTGATACCACCCAGGAAGTCATGAAATTGGTGTATCAGAACGAGGATGTGGTTTTTGTGTCTATCCATTCGTTGCACAAAGTATCGAAGTACAAAGGTAAAGAGGGAGAAGCTCCCCGCCTGAATAAATTAGGTACGGGTGCCTGGGAGAAGCTAAAGGAACGTACTAAAACTAAGATTAAAGATATTGCCCGCGATTTGATTCTGCTTTATTCAAAGCGCCGTGAAGAAAAGGGATTTGCCTATAGTCCCGATAGCTTTCTGCAACGTGAGTTGGAGGCTTCTTTTATTTATGAAGATACGCCCGACCAGAGTAAGGCTACTGCCGAGGTGAAGGCAGATATGGAACGTGACCGCCCGATGGATCGCCTTGTTTGTGGGGATGTGGGGTTTGGTAAGACAGAAGTGGCTATCCGTGCTGCCTTTAAGGCAGTGGCCGATAATAAACAGGTGGCAGTACTGGTACCTACTACCGTGTTGGCTTATCAGCACTTTCAAACCTTTCGCGAACGACTGAAAGGACTCCCCTGTAAAGTGGAGTACCTGAGCCGTGCCCGTACTGCTGCACAAACCAAGGCGGTACTTAAAGGACTTAAAGAAGGAGAAGTGGGTATCCTTATCGGTACGCACCGTATTTTGGGTAAAGATGTGCATTTCAAAGATTTGGGCCTGTTGGTCATTGACGAAGAGCAGAAATTTGGTGTATCGGTAAAGGAGAAACTACGCCAACTGAAAGTGAACGTAGATACGCTGACTATGACGGCAACGCCTATCCCGCGTACGCTCCAGTTTTCGCTGATGGGAGCACGTGATCTGAGTGTGATATCTACTCCGCCGCCCAACCGTTATCCCATACAAACGGAACTGCATACTTTTAATGAAGAGATTATAACCGATGCTATTAACTTCGAAATGAGCCGCAACGGGCAGGTGTTTTTTGTAAACAACCGTATAGCGAATCTGCCGGAACTGAAAGCCATGATACAACGGCATATTCCGGATTGCCGTATCGCTATCGGACACGGGCAAATGGAGCCTGCCGATCTGGAACAGATTATCCTCGACTTTGTAAATTATGATTATGATGTGTTGCTTGCCACTACGATTATCGAGAGTGGAATTGACATCCCTAATGCCAATACCATCATCATAAACCAGGCGCAGAATTTTGGTTTGAGTGATCTTCACCAGATGCGCGGGCGTGTGGGACGTAGTAACAAGAAGGCATTCTGTTATCTGCTTGCTCCTCCGCTTTCGTCACTTACTCCTGAGGGTAGGAGACGATTGCAGGCTATCGAAAATTTCTCCGATTTGGGGAGTGGCATCCACATTGCCATGCAGGATCTTGATATCCGTGGTGCAGGAAATATGCTGGGGGCGGAACAAAGTGGTTTCATTGCCGACTTAGGATATGAGACGTATCAGAAAATCCTTTCAGAGGCCGTGTATGAGTTGAAGACAGACGAGTTTGCCGAGTTGTATGCCAACGAGATAAAAGGTGAAGGAGCTGTCAGTGGCGAGCAGTTTGTAGATGAGTGCCAGGTAGAGAGTGACCTGGAGTTGTTGTTGCCTGCCAACTATGTCACAGGAAGTAGTGAACGCATGTTGCTGTATCGCGAGTTGGACGGATTGACTCTGGACAAAGATGTGGAGGCTTTTCGTTCGCGGCTTGAAGACCGTTTTGGCCCTGTGCCTTCCGAGACGGAGGAACTGCTCCGTATCGTTCCGCTTCGTCGCCTTGCAGCCCGTCTGGGAGCAGAAAAGGTATTCCTTAAAGCAGGGCGTATGACGTTGTTTTTCGTATCCAATCCGGACAGCCCGTTCTATCAGAGCCAGGCTTTTGGTAAGGTGATAGATTATATGATGAAGTACACCCGCCGTTGCGATTTACGCGAACAGAACGGACGCCGTTCGATGGTAATAAAAGATATCCCGAATGTAGAGACTGCCGTGAGTATATTGCAGGAAATGGTGGCTTTACCGGTGAAACAGGAAGAATAAACCTACCCGTGTCTGTGTGCCTTGTAGAGCCTGTTTGGAGAGTACGCCTTACCTGTTTGTAGGCAAGGCGTACTCTCCATGCAGGCAAGGCGTGTACTGCAAGCGGCATAGTATGATACTGTATTTTATCTCTTTCCGTACAGTTTGTCTATCAGGTCCTGGCGTCCGATGCGCCGCAATTCGTTGATGATATTCCGGCGTTCTTCCGGTTTGTACCAGAAGAAGAACTGGCGTTGTGCCAGTTTCTCTCGTTGTGTTTTGGCGCTGAATATCGGTTCCAGTGTATAGGGGTGGAATCCGGTATACCATGCTTCTGTTGCAACGGTCATCGGGGTAGGGGTGAAGTCCTGTACCTGCTCCAGATGAAAGTCCAGTCGTTTGGTGATGATGGCCAATTCAGCCATGTCCTCTTCCTTGCAGCCCGGATGGCTGGAGATGAAGTAAGGAATGAGTTGCTGTCGCAGGTTTTTCTCGGTGTTGATGCGGTCGAATATCTTTTTAAACTCTCCGAACTGGCTGAACGAGGGCTTGCGCATAATATTGAGAACGCGCTCGCTGGTATGTTCCGGTGCAACTTTCAGTCGTCCGCTAACATGCTTCTCGATCAGTTCGCGGGTATATTCATTGGTACTGCGATTTACTGCAGGGTCTTTACTTTGATGCAGTAGCAGGTCATAGCGTACCCCGCTGCCGATAAATGATTTCTTAATGCCCGGCAGTGTATCTACTGCATGATAGATATCAAGCAGGGGACGGTGGTCTGTATTCAGATTCGGACATATCTTGGGATGGATACATGACGGGCGTTTACACTTCCGGCAGACTGTTTCGTCTTTTCCTCCCATCTTATACATATTGGCCGAAGGACCTCCCAGATCACTGAGATAGCCTTTGAAGTCCGGCAACTGCATCACCTCTTTTACTTCTTTGAGAATGGAATCCTTGCTGCGGCTTACGATGAATTTGCCCTGGTGTGCCGAAATGGTACAAAAGGCACAACCTCCGAAGCATCCCCGGTGGATGTTTACCGAGAACTTAATCATATCATAGGCGGGGATACGCTTTCCTTTATACTTGGGATGCGGCAGGCGGGTATAGGGTAGGTTGAACGAGTGGTCCAGTTCTTCCTGCGTCATGGGCGGATAGGGCGGATTGACTACTACAACCTGTTTTCCCACTACTTGCAGGATACGCGCAGCAGCATATTTATTCGACTCTTCTTCGATGTGGCGGAAGTTAGCGGCCTGCTTTTTCTTGTCTTTCAGGCATTCTTCGTGTGAGTAAAGTTCGATGTCATCTTCCGTACGGGTTACGTCTTCCGTATTGTTTCGTAAATAAGCTGTTTGCAGTAGGTCGGTCGGCATCTCATGGGTGGTTTGCAGTCGTCTGCAAAGGTCGGCAATAGGCTTCTCTCCCATGCCATAGATGAGCAGGTCGGCACCACTGTCACACAGGATACTTTTCTGTATTTTATCCTGCCAATAGTCATAATGACTCAACCGGCGCAAGCTTGCTTCGATGCCACCCAGTACAACGGGAACATCCGGGTATAGCTTTTTCAGTATCTGGCTGTATACAATCGAAGGGTATTCGGGACGCATATCCGGGCGTCCGTCCGGAGTATAGGCATCTTCACTGCGAAGGCGTTTATTGGCAGTATATTTGTTTACCATGGAATCCATACATCCTGCCGAAATGCCAAAAAACAGACGGGGGCGTCCCAGCTTCTTAAAGTCGCGTAGATCATCGCGCCAGTTAGGTTGGGGGATAATGGCTACCCGCAATCCCTGTGCTTCGAGAATGCGGCCAATCACAGCCGGCCCGAAGGAGGGGTGGTCTACATAGGCATCTCCACTGAATAGGATGACATCGAGTTCATTCCATCCGCGCAGTTCTACTTCTTTCTTGGTAGTGGGCAGCCAGTCGGTAAGTCGGTATTCTTTCATGCTGCAAAGATAATGCAAACCGAGAGCAGAATAAAATGAACAAGTTCATTTTTTATGCCAAGGTGCAGCTTATCTTCGCTTTTAAGCAAAGATAATGTAAATTTCACTATACCAATGCACTGATAAAGCAGAAGATGAACCAACCGCATACGGCAACTTTCAGTACAGTGCCCATTAAGAATCCCACAAAAGCTCCGAATCCGGCTTTGAGGGCGTGATGTGTCTCTTTTCCTCCTAATAACTCTCCTATAAATGCTCCGGCAAACGGACCGATGATAACACCCCAGGGAGGAAACAGGAAAAGTCCTGCGAAAGTACCGATAATACAACCCCAGTTACCCCAACTGGTGCCACCAAACCGTTTCACCCCGAACATCGGGATAAAATAATCGAGCACCTGAATAGCTACGACAAGCAGCAGCCACAAGAAAAGCTGAGTTATTGTGAATTGTACTTTGTCGGTGAAGTGAAGCAATACCAAAGCCATATAGGCGATGGGCGGACCTGGAAGCATCGGGACGATGCACCCTATCAGTCCTGCCAACAGGCAGATGCTTCCTATGATAATGAGGAGAATATCCATCCGGTTAACCGATTCGTTTGATAATAGAGATGAACTCTTCATTTGTCATGCCGAAGCTTTGTTCGCGGTAGTTTACGAAATCTTCCAGATAGTCACTGGCTATGGCATCCATAATGTCTTTTCCGTCGAGACCAAGTTCGTCGAGCATGAAACGTATGAGACCCTGATAGGCACGAATGGTTTTCATTCGTTGGTCGGCAGCCGGCACAGCCATCATCTGGCACTGGTGCTCGTTGCGGGCAATAAGATAAACGGTAGCATAAAACTTGTCTATGCTACCATATATACTGTTGATTTTCCGGGTGGCTGATCCCGGTAATTCCTTTAATTTTTGTTGTACTTCACTCATATTTAATGCGGTTTGGGATATGTTTCACCACAGAGGACACAGAGGGCACAGAGACTATATTACTTTAAATATATTTTAAAACTCTGTGCTCTCTGTGTCCTCTGTGGTGAAAGCTTATGTTTGTACGATAAACTGCAAAGTCATTTGTTCGCTACCGTAGATTTCGCGAAAACCGATGCCTTGTTCCGATAAGTATTCTTTTAAGTCTTGAAATGCGTCAGCATTATCCATAATAATCTTCACTGTCTCGCCGGGTTGGGCGCTACATATGGCTTTTATGGCCGGGATTAACGGACTGTAAGCAGTCGTTCCACGAGTGTCGGCGGTAATCATGATTCTTCCTCTTCTGCTTCTTGGGAGTTAAGCCAGGTAAGGTATAGTTTGATAAGCTGTTGCAGGCCGAATGCTTTCATGTTATTGTGATAGATCACGTCTATGCAGAGGTCAAGCAGGTCTTTACTGTCTTCTTCCTGGCTGGCGATAAGCGAACGGACGTTGAGTTTGAGTTTATCAAGAACAGCTTCGTCTACAATACCATTACTGTCAATCAGGTGACGGAAGAGGGCATATTTTTCAATGGTTTTCAGGTTTTCTTCGGAAACTTCCATGCTGCGTGTGCCGCTGGGATTTGCTTGTATGGTATACATAATGTTTTTATTTTAGAGGTTAATGATAGGGACAAAGATAGAACTTTTCGCGAGAGATTGAACAAATAGGGGGGAAATTAATTAAAAAAGTGATTAGTGAATAGTGATTAATGATAAGTGATTAGTGCCATGCGGCATGATGGCGCAGCCCACTAATCGCTAATCACTAATCACTAAAAAAGTTAAGTATTGCTGCCATAACCATTGCCCGGTCTTTGTCCGATTCAATGCTTTCGAAGGGGAAACCCATAACAAATGTGCGGTAATTCCCTTTGTAGGCAATACCTGCACTTTGGTTATCCGGACTATATGTGAATACGGAAAAGGCAGGTGCTACGGGGACTATACAATCCGGTGCGGTCACCGCATACCTGTTTTCATTGGGTAGGCGGGGAATGGAAATAGTACGTCCCAGTCCGTTGATCTGTCCGGACAGGCTGTTGCGTAGTGAACTTTGATAGCCATATTTCAGCACTTTTTGTGTGAACTCCCGGTTACCTTGCGAAGTATTCATATCACTTCCAGGATAAGAGCCGCTGACGAGAATGTTACCTCCCGATTGGCAGTAAGCCGTAATGATTCGTTGCATAGGGGAGGAGAATGTTTTGTAATATGCCCGGTTGACGGGATCTTCTTTTTCCAGGCCCAGGATATAGTCCACAATGGGATATTCTTCCAATTGTACCCGTCCGTTTTCTACAGCCTCATCACTACATGATACAAAACTATAGTGTCCTGCTGCCTGAATTGCTTTACCATGAATAAATGGGTAGTCAAATGTGTTTCCAATGATTTTCATTCCTTCCAGCTCGTTGCCACTATGCCCCAGGCTGCCTTTCCCTTCCTTACCGGCTTGTTTCCGGTCGAATCCGATTTGTGCCCCACTCAGGGAGATGTTGTATAAATAGGGTACGCCAGGATCTTCTTCCAGATCAAACCCTGCGCTGGTAGGTGTGTTGATGATAGCCGGACCGCTCAGACGGTCGAAACCATTGATGATAAGTATTTTCCCTTTTTCATCTTTTGCTTTATAGGCCGATAATATCTCTGAGGGGAAACTTTCGCCACCACGGTTGACTGCTGTGACTTTGAATGCATATACAAGGCCCGGCTCTATTTTTAGGGTATAGGAAGGGTGGCTCACCAGTACACCATTGTCGAAGCCGCCGTAGCCGATGCGGGTATATACTATATATTCACGTGGAGTGGCAGTTGGTTCCAGCGGATCGTTTTCTCCTTGCCAGGAGAGTTCGAGGGTGTTTTTTTTCTTTCCGAACTGAAGGGCGAAGTTGCTTACAGGAAGCGGTTGTACAACATAGTCCTTTCCGTGTTGGCTGCTCACAAAGCGGAGTACACCTTTGTAAATAGCACGCCCTACGGTGAACTTGAAGTTAGGGTCGTGCCCCAGTTGCATATCCGCAAAATTCTGGTGTGATAGTAGTTCTACGATCGTAGAGGGTACAGACGGCAAGCGTGTTTCGCTATAATTGCGATTCCACATGCTACGCCGGGTCCAGGGGATATTGTAGGTAGTGCGGATGTCCCGTTGCAACTGTGTCAATAAGATATCTGCCAGATCACGCGAGGCATAGCGGTCCATGCCTGTGTTCAGCAAGCCGTTATTGAAATCGGTGGTATATATGCCTAATGAGCCGATTATTTCGTCTGTTTTACTATATCCGGCATCACTGTGCAGGGCCAAGGTCATTTCCAACGGTACTCCCAATCCCTTTTCTTTGGGGTTGAACACTGAACCGCCGGACAGATAATTGAGTGTATTGGAGCGTGCATTGATATCATCGGCATAATCATTTTCTCCTTTTCGTCCACCATATATTTCATACGGCATACCTGCCCATTGAGCAGAATAACGTGCTCCTTCCAGATAGCGCGGAAGTCCGCTGACGGTTCCGCCTCGTGAGATATTTCCCATACCTCCTCCAAAACGTACTGCATCCGCACACACGACGCCATTCTCTTTGCTCTCATTGCTGAGTACCACCATGCCATAATCATTATTGCCTTTGTCGAACTCAAAAGTCCCCAGATATACCCAGGTACCTCCGCCTATCTGCTGGTTCACATTAAATTCGGTAGCTCCTCCTTTATGAAACACAATGTATTTGGCATCACTTACGCTGTTAGGTAGTGTCTGATAGGATACATATACTGCATAGTTACCCGTTTGTGGGATGGTCGGAATCCATTCTGCAAAGGCTTTGTTCTTTTTCTTTTCTGTACGGGCATAGCGTGCAGTACCGTCCAAAAAAGGATTCTCTCCATCTTTATAGATACGTTTTTTAGATGCAAATCCTTTTCCACCTACTGTTTCCCAACGGGCCTTGCGACTTTTCATTTCCAGATAGATAGAACCGTTTTTCGTGTCGTTATCAACAATTACTTCGTTCTTCTGTGTATCCCGTTCGCGTGGAGTGAAAACGTTGGCACCTGCGTTTTCCAACATCGGGATAACATAGGGCAGGATAAACGATTGTGTAAAAAGGTCTTCTGTTGTACAAAACAGCCGGGGACGTTGCCAGCTCCATTCTCCATTTTCATTCTTGAAATACTGTCCATGGCTCTGCCAGAGAGCAATGTGTCGGTTTTGCAGTCCACGGGATATTTCGTTTGGGCGCGATGTATTTGTCACCCAGGGCGCTCCCTTATAGTCAGTATTCAATGAAAGCCGGGTTTTGTCCTTTTTCTTTTTGCGGTAGGCATTGGGGATAAGGTCTTCTATGGGTCTGCCACCGGCGTATATCGTAACATCGAAAAAACGTACCGGACCAGGGAGAATATTTTCTACCTGATTATAAATAGACTCAACAGTTTCGGGTAGAAAGGGCTGATAAGCAAAACTTTCTGAAGCCTGTATTGTGAGTTGCTTTCGGTCAAAGTCAATTTCTACACTTTGTAGTGTGGGTTGTTTTATTTTTGCAGAGGCAGAGGTGTAGCTGTTGAAGTATTCATTCAGCCGATCTTCTACTGTTTTTTCGATAGCTTGCGCAAAGAGTAAATTGGTTCCTACAATAAGTGATAGCAGGAATAGGTATAGCTTTCTCATAAACTTCAATTATTACGGTTTATCACAGAGGAGAACACGGAGTATTATTTATCTGATTGAAACGTAGATTAACGCAGATTTTCGCAAAATACAAATGTAAAAGGACGAATATCGGTACTTTAATCTGCGTTCATTCGCGTTAATCTGCGTTTTATTCGGATAATAAAGCTCTGTGTTCTCAACGTCCTCTGTGGTGAAATCTTAGTCTGTAAAAGTAGAGTAATTTTCGTTATTCTGTATATAAATTGCGCAGTTTCTCTATATCTGCTTCAAGGTTGTTTATCAGATAACTTTCTATTCCTCCGAATTCTTTGTCTATCACACGGAAAGCCGTTTCCAGATACTCTTTTCTCACGGTAGTCAGCGGCTTCAGTTCCGGATGGTCTTTTGTAATAAAATCATATTTGGCCTGGATATGCTGAGCTGACAGCATATAGTCTTCTATTATTGTATCGCGTTCCACTCCCAGAGCCGAAAGCAGCAATGCAGCTGCAATGCCTGTCCGGTCTTTTCCGGCAGAACAGTGGAAGAGGAGCGGGGTATTGGCTTTCTCTGTCAGGATGCGGAAAAATTCTTTGTATGTATCCTGCATATGGCGAACGATGAATGCGTACACTTCTTCCATAACAGCACTCAGATTGTTTTTGTCAAAATGTGCAATATCACTCATATTGCCGGCTTCGATGGGCAATGGGATATGCTTGGACACAGTCTGTGGCAAATGATCGGCAGCTGCCCTCTTTTCGGCTTCACCTCTGAAATCGACCACGGTTCGTAGCGGTAATAGAGTCAGATAATCCAGGTCTGTGGATGTCAGTTTGTTCATGTCGTCTGAACGCAGAAAAGTTTTCCATTTCACATGTTTGCCATAAATGGTGCGATAACCTCCAAGATCGCGCATGTTATAAGCTCCTGCCATTGGTAGGAGCCGGTAATGAGTATCTTCTTTCTTCATATTAATTTGTCTTTTATTTGTAAACAAAAAAAGAGTGAAGAATTCTCTGTTCCTCACTCTTCTTTATGATTATTTACTAATTGTTATAATGGAATATACTCTACGAATGCTTCCATTGCTTCATAAGACGCAAGGCCAAGATTATCATAGAGTGCGGCTGTACCACGGTTACGGTCTTCGCTACGTTGCCAGAACAGACGTTCGTCATTGCCTAAGAACGGAGCGCTTTCCATTTGCGACTGGTGTTTCAGGATGGAATTACGTTTAGCACGCAACTCTTCCGGACTGATAGGTACTGCCATTTCGATGTTTTCAATTTCCCATTCAGCCCATGCACCACGATACATCCAGATACGGCAGTCTTTCAGCCATTTGGCTCCCTCTTCTTTTTCCAAATCTATAGCAGCAAATACAGCATCCGTACAAACGCGGTGGGTTCCGTGCGGATCGGCAAGGTCACCGGCTACGAATATCTGATGAGGCTTCACTTCGCGGAGCAGGTTACGTACAATTTCTACATCTGCCTCACTGATAGGATTCTTCTGGATTTTGCCTGTTTCATAGAATGGCAGATCCAGGAAGTGAACGCGGTCCAACGGAATGTTATTGTATGTACAAGCCGTACGGGCTTCGCCACGGCGAATCAGACCTTTGATAGTCAGGATATCGCGTGAATCCATATCTCCGTCTTTCTTCTCTTTGAGGAATTTGCGGATCTCTGAATATTTTTCGTTGATTACCAGGTCCTCGCTGTTATTGAAAATCTGGTTGAAACCATTAATGAAGTGCAGGAAGCGGATTACTTCTTCGTCGCCTACAGCGATGTTACCCGATGTTTGATAAGCTACATGTACTTCATGTTTTTGCTCTACCAGACGGCGGATAGTGCCACCCATAGAGATCACATCGTCATCCGGGTGCGGAGAGAATACAACAACACGTTTTGGGAACGGTTTTGCACGTTCGGGGCGATACGTATCATCCGCATTCGGTTTACCGCCGGGCCAACCGGTGATCGTGTGCTGCAAGTCGTTGAATATCTTGATGTTTACATTATATGCCGAGCCGAAGAGAGCTAAAAGTTCACTCAATCCGTTTTCGTTGTAATCCTTATTGGTCAGTTTCAGGATGGGCTTACCGGTCAATTGGCATAACCAAACGATGGCACTACGGATCAGTTTATCGTTCCATTCGCAAGAAGTCACCAACCAGGGACGTTGAATACGTGTCAGGTTGCTGGCAGCTGAAAGGTCGATAGCTACGTGAGCGTTGTTGTGTGTCTGCAAATAAGATGCAGGGATTGTATCTGTGATCGGTCCTTCCACACATTCTTTAATCATCTTGGCTTTGTCCTCTCCCCATGCCAGAAGATATACTTTCTTGGCACCCAGGATAGTAGATACCCCCATTGTGATAGAACTGATAGGAGTGTTTTCCATTGTTCCGAATATCTTGGTAGCCTCATTGCGTGAGCTGTTATCCAGCAAGATCAGGCGAGTAGTAGAATTCAGGCGTGAACCCGGCTCATTGAAAGCAATATTACCTACGCGACCGATACCCAGAAGAGCAATGTCAATACCTCCGAAACTTTCGATACGTTGCTCATACAGGCGACAATATTCCAGAATCGTATCTTTAGCAATGGTTCCGTCCGGGGTGAATACATTCTGCTTATCAATGTCCACATGGTCGAGGAACATCTCTTTCAAGGCATTGAAGTTACTGTTGATTGCATCCAGAGCTAATGGATAGTATTCATACATATTGAACACGATCACATTGCGGAAGCTCAGGCCTTCTTCTTTGTGCATGCGAATTAGCTCGGAATACACATTGCGTGGTGAATTACCACCCGGCAATGCCAGAACACAGAAACGTCCTGCTTTCTGTTTGTCGCGTATTACTTGTGCTATTTCGCGAGCGATGTAGTTGGCACCTTCTTCTACAGATTCATAAATATCAGTAGGGATTTTTTCAAGTCGGGTTAATACCGACCGTTCAAATGCATTCTCTGGTCTGTAGTATCTGGGGGAGACCCTGTTGAGAGTGATTTGAGAACTTAAGTTTGTTTTCATAAATTCTTTAATTAAGTTATGTTAGATTCAAGTCGTGCGACTGTTTTTTCTGAACGACAAAGATACAAAAGAAGTTTATTATAAAAACTACCTTATTGTAGGTATTGTTACTATAGGGAGGCGATTTTAACGTTTGTTTATTTAAGTTACATCACTAAAATGTACATATAAACTCAAATCCGGAAAGTGTCTGCGTCTTTCCATACCGGAAACTTATCACGGAATTGTTGTAGCGATTTGAGGTTGAGTGAAACGGTGGCGATAGCTTCTTTGCCGTCCGGGACTGATGTTAGTATTTCACCTTTAGCGGAATAGACGATACTACCTCCATTATATAGATGATTATTACCATCTGTTCCAGTGCGGTTTACCCCGCATACATAACACATATTCTCTAAAGCACGGGCACGAAGCAGTGTGTCCCATACTAATCGGCGGGCTTGCGGCCAACTGGCTACATATATTAATAAGTCATATTCATTGTTTACATTCCGGCTCCATACCGGGAAACGCAGATCGTAGCATACCAGCAGGCAGATGTTCCATTCGCGGTAGAAGATAATGAGTTTACTGTCTCCGGAGGAAAAATGTTCAGCTTCTTGCCCCATACGGAAGAGGTGGCGTTTGTCGTAGTAATACTCTTCTCCTTCGGGGGTGATAAAGAAAGCGCGGTTATAATACGAACCTTGTTCGCTGCAAATGAAGCTTCCGGTAATAGCGAACTGAAATTCTCCGGCCCACTTTTTGAGTGTTTGTATGGTTTCTCCGGAGATTGGTTCTGCCAACTTCCGGCTGTTCATACTAAACCCGGTCGAGAACATTTCCGGTAAAACAACAATCTCCGTTGTTCCGTGAAGCGTTTGTAGCTTATCACGGAGCAAACGGAGATTTTCTTGTTTATTCTCCCAGACAATATTAGTCTGGACGATTGAAATACGTAATTCTTGCATTACATTTATTACTAATCATTAATCACTACTCATCAATATCTCCGATACTAAAGTTTTCGGGATGTTTGCCTTTAAAGTCTTTGAAGTAGAGCTTTATTTCGCGCATATCTTTTTCAATGTCTCCTGTAGGCATGATAGCTTTGGTGGATGAAATGGTCTTAGTAGTATAATCTATTCCTACGAGCACGATAGGGACTTGTGCTTTCAGTGCGATATAGTAGAATCCTTTCTTCCAGTTTGGATTTCGTTTACGTGTGCCTTCGGGTGTGATGGCAAGATGAAATTTCTTACTTTCGGCAAATTTGTGTGCCATCTGATCTACTAATGATGTTTTACGACTACGGTCTACCGGAATACCTCCCACTGCTTTGAAAATGAGGCCTAAGGGGAAGAAGAACCAGTCTTTTTTCATCATGAAGCTTGTTTTACGCCCCCAGGCGCCATAGAAAAGTTTACCTATGAAGAGGTCTAAATTTGTAGTATGGGGAGCGGCGCAAACTACGCATTTGTCGTAGTTTGGCACCGTTACATTCATTTTCCAACCCAACAAGCGAAAGTAAATAAAGCTGTAAATTGCTTTTTTCATTCTTAGTTTAATTTCGCGATGGCATCAATAATTTCGTTTACTTTAGCGTTGAAGTCACTACGGAATTTCTTGTAGAATCCTTTTACATTGCCCGGCTCTGTATGGCTGATGCGGCTGATGAACTCATCCTGCATCTTAAGGATTTCGGTCATAAGTTGGTCTGCTTTGGCCTTATCAGTACCAGGAACAAACATGCTATTGATCAAACACTCTGAGAATAATTCTCCTGAAATATAATTTACGGTTTTCTTGAGTTCTCTTCTACTTGCCATAATCTATCTTCTTTTAATGTGAATATTGAATATATCAGCGGTAAAGATAAATACTTTCTTCGGCTTAGGCAAATAAATAATACAATACTGTATGGATATGAATCTATTTACGATTAGACGATTTACGATGTACGATTGAAGTTACTCTTTTAAAAGCCTGTTTCAGCCCTGTCAGAGACAGGGTAATTCCAATCGTACATCGCCTAATCGTAAATAGATTAAGTTTTGAGCTTAATAGCTTCTGTCGTTACCATCTATTTATTTCTTCGGTGCTGATAAAGTTCTATCTCGTAGAGTAACGTAGGAAGCCTCGGTGTGTAATATTGTTTTAGATGTACATGTAAAGCAGTACGACATGTGCATGTGGTGCAGTACGACATGTGCATGTGGTGCAGTACGACATGTGCATGTGGTGCAGTACGACATGTGCATGTGGTGCAGTACGACATGTGCATGTGGTGCAGTACGACATGTGCATGTGGTGCAGTACGACATGTGCATGTGGTGCAGTACGA